>Ga0163161_10000422_pt1 | contig 35604 bp, 24 predicted proteins | sample S45metaG_FD_129847 | JGI IMG/M metagenome (GOLD analysis project Ga0163161, IMG submission 129847) | Switchgrass rhizosphere microbial communities from Kellogg Biological Station, Michigan, USA - S4-5 metaG | ecosystem: Host-associated > Plants > Roots > Rhizosphere > Soil | place: USA... | reverse complement strand
ATTTATATAATTGCCGCAGATGCGCAGATTTTACGAAATCTGAACATTTGCGGCTTTTTAATTTTATACATCATGAGCGAAGTGAAACCAGCGATCAATTATTTCGATTTTTATGAGTTACCGATCCAGTTTAATCCAGATCAAAATGCAGTTAAAACAAAATTTTATGCTTTGAGCAAACAGTTTCATCCCGATTTTTATGCCAATGAAAGCGAAGAGAAGCAGCAAGAAGTACTCGATCTGGCAACCTTGAACAATAAGGCTTACCAGACGCTGAGTAATGCTAAAAAACGCTTAAAATACGTACTCGAATTAAAAGGAATTGTAGAAACAGACGAGGGTTATCAACTGCCACAATCTTTTTTAATGGAAATGATGGATGTAAATGAGGCTTTAATGGATTTGGAATTTGAGCCGGATGCCGAAAAGCTAGGGCAGGTAAAACGAGATGTTGATGCCATAGAAAAAGACCTGACTAACGAATTGGATGATTTGATAAGTCGTTTTGATAGCAACCCAACAGCATCCGATGCACTATTGCCTTCGATTAAGGATAATTTTTACCGACAGAAATACATTGATCGGATCAGGGAACGCTTGCCGAAATAGATGGAAGAAGTTTGAAGTAAGGAGTAGGAGGTCTCAAGATAGTAGTGTAAAAGAGATAGCGCCCAACTCTGCGCACTTGTGCCTTTTCTGTGTGTCCTCTGCGGTTAAAAGATGGCAAGCCTGAACCTTCCGCCATCGACCTTTGTAAGACACTCAATTGTAAAATCATTTTTTAGTTTTTGATAGGCAAAAGCTTTGTTTTACTTTCGGAGCAAACAATCAGATCAATGAATAGCTCCCTTTCTATTTTCCGCAAAGTGGCCGTGGCAGAAGGCATATCCTATCTGCTTTTATTATTTGTAGCCATGCCGTTAAAGTATTTTGCAGATCTTCCTTTGTATGTAAAATATACAGGATGGGCCCACGGGTTATTATTTGTATTATATGCAGCCACCTTAGTTTTAGCTTGGCAAGAACAAAAATGGAAGTTTGGTAAAGCCGTTTTGATCTTTTTAGCATCACTTTTACCCTTTATGCCCTTTGTAGTTGATCGTAAATTGAAAGATGAAAGAGTAAGATAATTGTGTTTCAGGTATTTAAAACTAATTTAAAATAATTTTGTGAATTAGGGTTTCGTTATCTACATTTGCAACCCCGTCCAATAAGAATGCCCGGATGGCGGAATTGGTAGACGCGCTGGTCTCAAACACCTGTGGGAAACCGTGCCGGTTCGACTCCGGCTCCGGGTACTGAATAAGCCTTAACAATCTGATTGTTAAGGCTTTATTTATTTTATTTAATGTTTTTATTTAAATAAAGCTATAACTTCTGAAATTTAGTAAGCTATTAATCATCTGGTAGTCAGTTATTTGTGTTTTTGTCGTGGTTCGACTCTGGCATGCTTCTAATTGGCTTTTTTTGAGTTATTGTTGTCTTCATCGATTAATATTTTTTCACGCTTATGAAAATTGATTCTTAACGTCATGTCAACCGCATATAACCGGATGTATAGACTTTCAACGAACCTATATTCTGCTCTTTTATTTAAAAAGTAGATAAAAAAATATTATGTTTGCGACTTTATTTTTAATAAGTCTAAATAGTATTTGATCCTTATTTCATGAAGATAACCTTTACCCATGCGGCGTTATGCCTTTTTTTCTTTTTGTTTCTCTCATACAGTGTTTCTGCGCAACAGACCGCGAAACTGCAGGGATATGTACGTGATGGTCAGGGAAACCCACTTCCTGGTGTTACCATCAGTGTTGAAAATACAAAATTAACTACCTCAACAAATAACAAAGGTTATTACAGGTTGCAAGTGAGCCAGGGCAAGCTAATTTTACATTTCAATTTTATCGGTTTTAGGCAGTCGGTCAAAACGATCGAAATCAGTGGGGATAAAGATGAAAATGTTGTTCTGACCGAATCAAATTCAGATCTTCAGCAGGTAGAAATTACCGGGCGTAAAGAAAAAGCCTATAAAACCAAGGCGACCTTTATTGGTAAGATTGAAAATGAACTCAAAGACATTCCTCAATCTGTTTCCTATGCCAGTAAGGAATTGATTGCCGATCAGGGCCTCATGCGCGTTGGCGAGGTAGTGAAAAATTTTAGTGGAGTAAATCAGTTCAGCTTTTATGATGACTTGACCATCCGTGGCTTTCGTGTAAACGGACAGAGCAATACCCAGTTGCTGAACGGACTAAGAACAAGTACAGGTTTCTGGAAACAGTCGCTCGCCAATTACCTGGAAAGGGTTGAAGTACTAAAAGGTCCGTCTTCTGCACTTTTTGGAAATGCAAGTCCAGGTGGTGTGGTAAACCGGGTAACCAAAAAGCCGCTTGATGAAACCAGAAGATCCATCAGTATGACTATGGGAAGTTTCAATACATTCCGCGGGCTTGCCGATTTTACCGGACCGGCATCAAAAGACAGCACCTTGCTTTACCGCTTAAACCTTGGCTATGAAAATGCAGAAACTTTCAGGGATTTAATGTTTGACAGAAATTTTGTTATTGCGCCTTCGCTTACCTTTGTCCCGTCTGAAAAAACGAGGATAAACTTTGATCTGGTATATACCGATTCGAAGAGCAGGCTTGACAGGGGGCAGCCGATTTTTGGCAGCTTCGATTTAAATTCTACACCACAATCCCTATCGTTAAACACTACGAACGACTACCTGAACGAGCTCACCTATAATGCAACGATCTCCATTACCCATAAAGTGAGTGATGTATTGAGCCTGAATGCTTCATATCTTAAAACAGGATATTCGGAAGATCTGAATGAGCACCGTACTTCCAATTCTTATGGTGTTGATGGCAATGGCGCCGTGATCAATAATCTTGCTGGGATGAATGTCCAAATTAGAAAACGCAAGCGTTTTATCGATAACTTCTCCGGCTATGTAAATTACACGCCTACAACCGGACCCATATCACATAAGATCGTAGCAGGTTATGATTTTGGGAGTGAAAAAACGCCAGTAGGCGGTTCACAGATGACAGCAAGTGGTTATAGAAATGCAGCGAACAACGGCTCTATCTCAACCTATGTGGTCGCCAATAAGAGCAGGTATCTCCTTGATGCTGCAGGAAACCCAGTACCCAATGTTCCGCACTTCAATCTTAACGACCCGTTGTCATCCCAGAGAATGCAGGATGACAGCAAACTTTTCTTTGCTCAATCTGTAGTGGCCCCAGCATATTATTATCTTAACTCAGGGTATATTCAGGATCAGTTAAAAATTGGCGGGCTGCAGGTTTTACTTGGAGTGCGTTATGAATATTATACTGATTTTGCCAATTATAAAACTCAAACCGAAGCGAAAGCCAATTCTCATGCCTGGTTGCCAAGATTGGGTGCTGTTTATGCCATTAATTCAAATATCAACTTTTATGGAAGTTACGTTGAGGGATACAACCCTCAGACCTCTGCCACCATATCAAACCCAAATGCAGGTGGGCCATTTGATCCCTTGAAAAGCAATATGATTGAATTTGGTGCAAAAACCAGCTGGCTCAGGGATCAACTAAGCATTACCGCCGCTGTGTACCAAATCAAGCAGACCGGAGCGCTGTATGCAACGCCTGGAGTAATTGATGTACTAAGGCAGATAGGGGATGAGCAATCTAGAGGTTTCGAAATTGATGTTGTTGGAAAAATTATGCCGAACTGGAATGTAATTGCATCGTATTCGTACAACAGGGCAAAGATACTTGAAAGCGGTACTGTAGGTGAGGTTGGAATACAAAAGCCGAATGCGCCAAAAAACACAGCAAATTTATGGACTCGTTATAACTTTATTGATGGTATAGCCAAAGGTTTTGGTATAGCATTAGGGATAAATTATATGGATAAAAGAAACCTGAACTATGATGCGAAGTTCTCGCCTGAAGATCAGATTACCTTACCATCGTTCACGCTTCTCAATGCCGGACTGTTCTATAATATCGGCAAACTCCAGCTTCAGCTAAATGCAAATAACATCGGCAATAAAAAACACTGGGTTGGCGGATACGATTATCTACGGTTATTTCCGGGGCAGCCGGAGAATTATATGCTAACGGTTGGATATTCATTTTAATGGCTAAAAGTAAATTTAAAAAGATTACCGGCTGGCTCCATCTTTGGATAGGGCTGGTAACGGGAGTTATTGTCGTGATTGTATCCATCACGGGATGCATTTATGTGTTCAATGAGGAGATATTTGATGCTGTCCACCGGGATAGTGTGTATGTTCAGAAAACCGGCCAGCCGAAGCCGGTTTCTGAATTGCTTGCCAATGCACAACAAGCGGTTGGCCCTGGTAAAGTCCTTTCAAATGTGAAGATTTCAGCAGACGACAAAAGTTATGTGTTTTCTGGTTTTAAGGTTAATAAAAAGGAAAAGATCAACCTTTGGTACTTTAGCCAATTTGAGTACTTAAATGATGTTTATGTAAATCAGTACACAGGGAAGGTTCTGGGGATAATTGATGTCCGTTACGAATTTTTCAATATCGTTGAGCAGCTGCACAGACAGTTGTTATTGGTAAAACCTATCGGAAGTCTGGTTGTGGGTTCCTGCATTCTTCTATTTCTTGTGATGCTCATCAGTGGTTTTATCCTTTGGCTGCCAAAAAACTACAAGCAGTTTAAAAAAAGTATTACAATCAAATGGAATGCAAAATGGAAACGGGTAAATTACGATCTGCATAATTCACTGGGGTTTTATGTTCTGCCAGTGGCGATGCTTATAGCCATTACAGGTTTGGTATGGTCTTTTAAATGGTGGGAAACCGGGATATATAAACTTTTGGGAGACAAGGGCAAGACTGGTTTTGCGCGGACACTGCCCATCATCAATGCCAGTGATTCGACATTAAACAAGATTGACCTCATTCATTATGACCTGGTAAAAAAACTAAAAGGCGACTGGTCGGAGATCGGAATCGGCATCCCGACTGAAACCAACAAGATTTCGACATCATTCGTGAGTATCGAAAGCAATAAGGATGGCTGGCGGGGTGTTAGTTATTATTTTTATGATGGTAGGACTGGAAAGATAATTGATGTTTTACCGCATTCACAGAAAACGCTGGGCATGAAATGGAGAAATTCGAATCTTCCGATGCATACTGGTAGAATATATGGTCTGGGCACACAGCTATTGGCTTTTTTTGCTGCTTTGATCTGTGCTTCCCTTCCGGTTTCAGGGTTTCTGATCTGGTCGGGGAAAAGGAAGAAAAAGCCTAAGTCTTCCCTCAAGTTGGGCTTGAATGCTTAAAAATGGACATTTAATTTTAATATTGAACCATGATATTTCTACCCATTATTTCAGATAGAAAAGATCGAGCTTTTTGACTTATGAGATCAGAGATGTCATTCCTTTTCGTCATGCCTGATCCGCGAAATCTCGCTCTTGTGGCTGCATCGTTCAGAAATATCATATCGAGTTCCCTTAAGAACCGGATGAACACCTCCTTAAACATATGGGGGCTATTGTCATCTTTAGCAAATGCAGATTTTGAAATCAAATTTACATTTTCAGTCACACATACTCTTCTCAATAAATCCAGGTTTTCTAAAAAACCTATCTTTTTTAAGTAATCCGGGGAATGGTATAGCCGAATATATTTTTCAAATGTTAAACGCTTTATTTCAACCAATTCATCAATAAAATTGGATAGCGACTTATATCGTATACACTGCTTTTCGATCAAAATACATTCTTCATTCGTTATTTTTTCTAAAACACAGATTACCAGTTCGTCTTTGTTTTTAAAATACCAATATAGAGATGGAATACTCACCCTTAAGGATTTGGCTATATCTTTAAGGGGAGTTTTTTCAATTCCAAAATATGAAAAAAGCTGTATTGCTGTATCTATTATCTTGTTTCGATTTAACATATCATATAAATCATAAGGATATCAGACAATACTAACTGAACTATTTTCATTTCTGACTTGCCAGTCCCTTTTTAATTTTCATCATAATACCATCAGGAACAAAGTTGGGGAGTTTAGCATTAAACCAGTTTTGAAAACCAACTACTTTTTTCCCACTCCCTACCAGTAGATGCTTTACACCCTGCATTGCCACTTCTTTGGGAGTCATCGGTTTGGTTTTATGAAGATTTGTAGCTTGCATCTCAGGTGTGGTAAATCCAGTATCCACAGTACCAGGATAAAGAGACGAAACGATTACCCCGGTCCCTTCCAATTCGGCGGCGAGTGTTTCGCTAAACGCCTTTACGAAAGCCTTGGTTGCAGAGTAGACAGAAAAATAAGGCATCGGTAAAAATGCGACCACCGAAGCTATGTTCATGATCCTGCCGAACTTGCGTTTGACCATATCTTGTGCAAAAAGCTTACTTAAAACAACCAGACTGGAAATATTTAAATGAATCATATTCAATTCTTCTTCCAACGGCGTTTCGGTAAAATTGCCATAGTTGCCAACACCTGCATTATTTACCAGACGGGTCACTAATAGGTTTTCGTCTTTCACCTTTTGGTAAAGGTTTTTAGCAGCATTCACATCAGAAAGATCTGTAGTGAAATATTGAACCAGAATGCCATGCCTGTTTATTAGTTCTGATTGCATTTGCTGTAATTTAGCTTCGGTTCGGGCAACCAATATCAGGTTTAAACCTTTAGCTGCCAATTCATTCGCCATTTCGTAGCCAATTCCTGAGGAAGCACCGGTAATTAATATATATTCTTGCATCTTTAGTGAAATTATGTGAGTAATTTTAATTTTTAAGCATGCGGTTAATCAAGAGCAGTCTCAATTCCAGAAACAAGTCTTCCCGTCTATTTTGACATATCATATCTTTTCGTGCAATTGTGGAGGTATAAGCTTATACATTACCGGGGTAACGATCCTTGATAATATGGTAGAGCTGATCAGCCCCCCAATCAGTACAATTGCAAGTGGCGCTATCTGCGGATTGGGATTCATGGCAATCGGGATCAGGCCACAAATGGCCGTAATAGAAGTAAGTACAACAGGTAGGAACCTGGTTTCCCCTGCAATATGGATCGCCTCATCTATGCTTTTTCCCTCTTCCCTCAATTGGTTGGTAAAATCAACCAATAACAGCGAATTCTTTACCTGTATGCCTGATAGACCAATGAAACCGATAATTGATACCAGCGACATTGGGTTTCCTGTCATCAGCAGAAATATCACCCCACCCAAAACGCCTAATGGAATAATTGACAAAACGATAATGATCCCCTTAAATGTTTTAAACTGTAGCAGCAGCACAGCGATAAACAGAAAAGTACTCAGAATGATCACAGAAAGGAAATTTCCTCCCAGCGCATCACCTTCCGATTCAGCTTCCCCAGACAATTTATAATAATAGCCCTTGGGCATTTTCAATTTGTTGAGTTCGGGCACAATTTCCTTGAGGATATCGTTTGCCAAAACATTATCCTTGGTGAGCGAGGTAACTTTTGCAAACCGTGATTTATTGAAATGGTTAATTGCAGTTGGAGAGGTTTCCAGCCCAATGGTTGCAATCTGATCGATCTGAATTGGTGCACCCTGGATATTATTCACATAAAGGTTCTTCAATGCATTTAGATTTGAAAACTTATTACGTGGAATGGTGATTACCACATTCCTCGAATCACCCCTGTGATCAATATAATCCCCAACAGTCAGTCCGGCAACAGCCAACCTGATCACCTTGTCAATGTCGCTGGTCAGTACGCCCAATGTCCGTGCCTTTTCCTTATCAATCTTGATTTTTACATCTGACTTATAGGCGTTGAGTTCATTGTTGATGAAAAAAGTACCTGGGTGTTTACGTAACAGTTCCTCCACTTTGAACGAGAGTGATCGCAGGGTATCCTGATTCTCTCCAAAAATCCTGACCACAATATTCGCCTCTATCGGAGTGCCTTGTTCAAAATCCTTTACCTCAATTTTTGCATAGGGGAAATCAGTGAATTTGCTTCTAAGCGTTTTGATCAGTTCAGTTTTGTCATTTGGGCTTGTCTCTTCTTCCAATTGCACAAAAATCTGTGCAAAATCTGGCTTTATATCCTGCTGATGCACATTGTAATAGATCTGTGGATTACCTTTTCCTACATTTGAGGTGTAATAAATGATTTCCTTATGCTTTTTAAGTTCCATTTCCACCAGCTTTGCAGCTTTATCGCTTTCTGGGATGTTTGCCTGTAGCGGCATTTTAATATTGATCAGAAACATCGGCTTTTCTGAGGTAGGGAAAAGTTTAAACCCTGCCAGTGGGAAGAGTAAAAAGGCCAATACGCTCAATGCAATCGAAATACTGATCGTTACTTTTGGCCACTTTAGCGCCAAGGGCATAATGCCACGATACGACCAGGTTAAAAGGCCCTGCAATTTTTTTAAGAAATAATTTCCCTCCCCATGGGTATGGGTTTTAAGGATCTTGCTGCCGATAAAAGGCACAAGTGTAAGCGCCACGATCATAGAGGCCAATACACTGGTAATAATGGCCATAGGCAGGCTTCGGATAAACTCTCCGGCCATATCAGGTAGAAAGGCTAATGGTAAAAATGCAATAACAAGCGTTGCAGTACAGCCAACAACAGCTACCCCAATCTGCTTGGTGCCCTTTAAAATGGCATCCTTTCTGGAATGGCCTTCTCTTAGCCACCTTTCGATATTCTCTACAACAACGATACTATCATCAACTAATAGCCCCAATGCTACCACAAGCCCAACAATACTGAGCTGGTTGAGTGAGAAGCCCAAAAGATTCATTGCAATAAGACCAAGGGCTAGCGACAGTGGGATAGAGATCATCACGATCAGCGATGGCCTGAAGCCCAAAGGCAACAGGGTAACCACCACTAATAGTATGGCCAATCCAAAATCAAAGCCCAGGTGTCCCAGCCGCTTTGATACCATGTCTGCCTGGTCAAAACTCTTGACCATTTTAATGTTCTGTGGTAAGGTTTGGGAAAATTGTTCCAATACCGGAGTGTACTCTTTCTTAACCTGACTGATATCCACATTATTCTTCATCGAAGAGGTAACCAGTATGCAGCGTTGTCCATTGATCCTGGTAATGTGGTTAATGGTACCGTCCATATAGCTCACATGGGCCACGTCCTTCAGGTATATTATTTTTCCGTTGGCATTATAAATGATCGTATTGGCCACATCTTCAACATTTTTGAATTTGCCACTGGTCTTTACATTAAAGACCTTACTCTCCATATTGATACTTCCTCCTGGGATGTCGGCCGCCTCACTTTGTAGGCTGCCTATAACCATGTTCAATGGTATTTTTAGCTGGGCCAGTTTATCGAGTTGCATGTCGATGCGGATTTCCTGTTCTGGCATTCCGGTATACTTTACCTCTCTCAAATTGGTAATCTTTTCCAGCTGTGTCTTCAATTTGTCTGCATTATCACGCAATATTTTGGACGAAGCGGTGTTTGAGATCAGCGCTACCTGAATAATCTTTACATCTGATGAGGCAATTTTTTCGGTCTTGATCTGATAAATGTCCTTTGGAAGTTCCCCATTTTTTAGCGCATTTATTTCTGTTGATATTTCCTGGTATTTGTTATCCACATCAACACCATACTTGAACTTGATCTGTATCGCTGCTACGCCATCTTCAACTGTGGTCAGGATCTTATCGATGTTCTCGAGGCCATAGATCTTATTTTCTATGGGCTTTACCACCTGTTCTTCCATATCCTTCGGACTCGTGCCAGGGTAGATTACCGTTACCAGATATTGCGGAGGGTGGGTAGTAGGATCCTCCGAGCGGGGCATGGTAAAGAGCGTAAGCAATCCCACCACTGCCACAAGCACAAATATGATCAGGGTAAACTGGTAGTTCTTTACAGCAAAATTTGTAATTTTCATCTCGTGGTTTTTATTTGATAATTTTTACGGTGGACTGTTCGTTGAGGTAGGCGCTATTAGAAATAACTATGCGATCTATTCCTTCCAGTTTATCTTTTAGGTAGACATTTTTATTGTCAAACTTCAGGATGGTTACAGGCACTTTTCTAACACTGTTTGTACCTTTAGGGGTAAAGATGTAACCCGTCTCCCCATCTGCCTCTACTAGGGCGCTAAATGGGATTACAGTCTTGTTTTCTGAAGCATTGGTTTCAATTGCCGCCTTCCCAAACATGCCAATTGCAGGTTTCAGATTGCCCATCTGGAGCTTCAGTTCTACCTGAAAAGATCCGATAGCGGCATCAGCCGATTGAAGTTTACGCAATACCGTTGCCTGGAATGGTTGTTCGGGATATCCATCAAGATAAACAACAGCTCGCTGTCCTGCATTGATTCCTGCCCATTCCAGGTCAGTTACCCCAACTTTTAACAGGTAGCTGTCAGTTTTTTGGGTTGAGCCCGTCATCAGCACCGGCATTCCGCCGCCAATCACTTCGCCTACACTGGCCACCTTTTTGGTTACAAAACCATCAGAAGCAGCATAGATCCTGGCATAGCGTTGATTGAACGCGGTTGCCTCACTTGTTTTTTTTGCAACATCCAATGCAGTTTTGGTATTCTGCAGTTGTTCCAGCGTAAATACGCTGTCTTTGTATAGGTTTACTGCCCTGGCATAGTCACGAGCGGCCTTATCTACCCCTAGGTTCGCCTGGGCCAGACCGGCCGCAATCTCGGTGGTATTCAAGGTGGCCAGCAATTGCCCCTTTTTAAAAAATTGTCCTTCATCTACCAGGATGCTGCTGATTACTCCGCCAATTTTGAAGGAATAGTTCGCTTCATTTTCGGTACCTACCAGTCCAGTGACCTGAATAGAATTTGTTACCCCAAAAGAGGAAATGGGCGCAACCTTTACAGAAATGATATCTGGCTGGCCAAGAGGATTTGTATTTTTCGGTTTTTCTTTGCAGGCAAACAATAGTGATGTAAGCGCAATAAGTGTGAGTTGTGTCTTGTTCATGATATTTATTGTATGTTGAAACTAGCGTTGGCACGTTCGATAGCGGTAAGGGATATCCAGGTGTCAAATAAGGCAATGTTGGATTGAAGCTGGGCATCTACCCATTGGTTCTGGGCATCAAGTAGTTCTATATAAATGGCCATTCCTTCTTTATAGAGCTTGGTCATGTCATTATAATAGGTCTGACTGGTTTTTAGTTGTGATTGGGCCGCCCGGTACTGAGCTGAAACGCTTTGCAGGTTTGCCCTACGCACGTTCAGTTCGGTCAGTAGTTGCTGGGTTACATGATTAGTCTGCGCCGATACAGCCTGTTCACTGGCAATAGCCTGTTTTATCTTATAACTGTTCCTTCCCGAGGAAAACAGGTTCCATTCCAATGAAACGCCTAATAAATAATATCTGCTTTTCTGGTTAAACTTCCAGTCAAAGGACTGAGAACCCAGATCGAGCGAAGTACCAACTTTAGGTATGAGATAAGATTTGGCAAGGCCGGTAAGGTTTTTATTTATTCCTTTGGCAATCTCAAGCTTCGCCAGTTCCTCGCGGCCATTCACATCATTAAGCAATAGATTATCCTGGGCGGGTAGCAATGGTACATCGTCGGTCATAATGGGATCGGTTAATGGCCTGTTCAATAGAAAATTGAAATAATAACGGGCAGATTCCTCTGTTTTTTGAGCAGCGGTAAGCGATGCGTTTATTTTTGATACTTCGTTCTGGCTGCGGATCACAGCCGTACGGTTGATCTTGTTGTTCTCAAAAAGTTTCCGGTTTACCCTTTCACCTTCTTCGAGCAGTTTCAGAAAGGATTGATAGATCCTTATTGCATTGGTAGCTTTAAGATAGTTATAATATGCCGTCTTGATTTCTTTGACCAGTTCGCGTTTATACATCAGTATTTCTGCCTTCTGCAGGTCTACCTGTTGTGCTTTGATCCGCTTGTTATATACGAGTTCGGCATTTAGGATGGGAAGACTGGTGCGGAACTTGGCATCGTAGAAGTTATCGGGATTGAGCAGTATGCTCTGGTTCTCGAGCTGGGGAAAAGAGTTACTTCCTGTGAGCTGGTTCAATGTGGCATAGGCGGCATTAAAAAGATCGCCCGTAGGAAAATCAATTGTTCTGCCTCCATCGGCTTTCGTATAAGTCGTAGAAAAGGTTACGCTGGGCAGGAACATGCTTTTTGCCTCTTGTAGGGCATAGATGTTCTTTTCCAAAAGGAAGTTTTGCTCCTTGATGCTCTGATTTGACGCTAGCCCCTGTGCGATATAGTCGTTCAAACGATTTTGGGCATTAAGTCCTGATGGAAAGAAGATGATCAGTAACATTACTGCTGACCAGTAAAAGACGGGTAGTTTTTTGATAAAATTAATCATTGTAATAAATTTAAACAGTGTTCAATATAGTGTTAAAAAAAAGGGTTAACCCTTCTCAAGTAGTGAAGCAAAACATGCATAGCCATTATCCATCAGTTCCTTGTTGGTCTTGTGTTCAAAACTCATCGTTCTGTCCTTACAGAAAAGAGCACAGATGCCATGGATAGCAGATAGGATCATAAATGTAAGATACTCTGGATCCATATTTTTAAAGCGGCCAGCCTGTTGGCATTCCAAGACCAAGTCGTGTAGGTACTTTATTGCTTCTTTTGCAATCTGGAAACCGCTTTCTTCTGAATTTTTTAATGGCTCTTCTACCAGGAACATGAGGTTATAATAATCTTTATTCTCTTGGGCAAACTGAATGAATGCACGTCCAGAGGCTTTCAGGCGTTCAAATGGCTCTATAACCGAATCCAGCACCCGAAGTTGTTTAAGAAGCAGGCTAAAGCCCTCTTTATGGAGTTCCTGAAAGATTTCACCCTTATCTTTAAAATGGAAATAAATTACCCCAGCACTATAGCTGATCTCAGTGGCGATGTTGCGCATACTGGTCTGCTCATAGCCGTTCTGAAGAAATACTTTTCTAGCGCCATCTAATATGCGCTGCCTCATTTCTTGCTTCTCTCTTTGCTTTCTTTCTGTAATGCCCATTGATAAAATAATTTATAAAGATATTAACCTGATTAAGGAAATAACTTTTTCATTTGCAGCTTCTCATTTTAATTGATGGCACAAATGTATTGAACGGTGTTCAGTAAAACAAATGTTTTTTTAAATGATTATATATTTTATTTAACCTTGATGATTTTGCTTCCACTATGAGGTTGATAAACCTGTAGGCCTGCTGCTACATAACTTTCCTTAGAGAAATTGCGGGATGAGGTATGGGTGGAGGTAAACGGTCACTCCGTGATCAATGTCAGACTGCATTTGATTTATCCAGTAGCTTTGTTAAAAATGGTGTAGAAGGTATAACAGCAAAAAGCCCATTCAACACTTGTTGAATGGGCTTATCTAAATTTTGAAGTCAATTATATTCTGTATCCACCAGAAACTTCTATTCGTTGCGCATTAATCCATTTGGACCGTTTGTACAAAGGAATGCTACTTTAAATTGGTTTTAAAGAAACTATCCAATCTGTCGAAAGGGATTATATCCACTTTATCATACAAATCTACGTGAACTGCATTTGGAATAATAATCAATTCTTTCGGTTCATTCGCAATTTTGAAAATATCTTCACTGAAATATCTTGAATGTGCATTTTCTCCTGCAATCATTAGCATTGGACGTGGTGAAATTTCTTTCACATAACTTAAAATTGGCATATTCATAAATGAAATTGGATTGGTAATCAGCCAGGCCCCGTTTGAATTAACCGAATTGACCTGGAAGCCACGTGGTGTTCTGTAATAATCGAAATATTCTTTTACAAATTGTGGTTCATCGCCTTTCAATGTTTCCGGTAAATTTCTTGGACCGTCTGCAGGTTTTCCGGCTTCTGCATCCTTCCAGCGTTGGTGGCTTAAATCTTCCAACGTTTTGGTTCTTTGTTCAAGTGTTACAACATCGTTGTATCCTTTCGACATTACTCTGGTCATATCGTACAAACTTGTAGTGGCAACAGCTTTCACTCGTTTATCAATTGCCGTTGCATTCAAGGCAAAACCTCCAAATCCACAGATTCCAATGATGCCGATTTTGTTTCTGTCTACGTTTTTCTGTAATCCCAGAAAGTCAACTGCGGCACTGAAATCTTCGGTGTTGATTTCCGGTGAAGCTACATTTCTTGGTTCGCCACCACTTTCACCGGTGTAAGATGGATCAAATGCCACAACAGCAAAACCACGTTCTGCCATTTGATTGGCATACAATCCTGATGATTGTTGTTTTACAGCTCCAAAAGGTCCGCCGATTGCCAATGCCGATAATTTTTCGGTTCTTGTGTTTTTTGGAAGGTATAAATCTCCACTTAATGTAATGCCATATCGATTTTTGAAGCTAACTTTTTTACGGGTTACTTTATCGCTGAGTTGGAATGTATAATGTTCTTTTGATGTATTCATTTTTTCTGAATCTGATTTTACTTTTTGTGCAAATAATTGTCCTGTTACCAAAAACAGTACAGCGATTGCTAATGCTTTTCTCATTTTATTTTGATTTATTTTTTATTAATTGAATATTGCTCATCTGTTACGGCTTCGTTCCAGTTTACAATGCCTTTTTCGGTATTTGGGATGATATACAACTGTTGCAAACCCACATCAGCACTCGCCCCGTGCCAATGCCTTACATTTGGTGGGCATTTTATAACACTTCCTTTTTTGATGATTTCAATAGGCTGCCCTTCGATTTGATGATAGCCCACTCCGTCGGTAATAATGAGAATTTGGCCTGCGGGATGGCTGTGCCAATGGCTTCTTGCACCGGGTTCGAAATATACATTACCAACCAATGTATTGTAAATGCTATCTGAAGCAACCAAGCCGGTAGGGTAGGCATTCCCGGTAAAGGTCTCGCTCGGGCCTTTCTCTCCCTTAGGGAAAATTTCGGTTAGTGCGCTTTTATCATTTTTCATATTTTCTTTATTTTGATTGTTGCATGATAGTGCTGTCAGTGAGACAGATATCCATAACAAAGTGGATTTATAGCTTTTCATTTTATGCTAATTATTTTCAAATTTTACGGTCACATTTCCTGCACCCAATGCATGAGCAAGTCCGGTAGGATTGTCAACATATCCAAGTTTTGTATAGCTGTACGAGGTGTTGAAATTTTTATAAAAAAGTACCAAAACATTGTTTCCGTAAAGTGTTAGGTCACCAACTTTCATATTACCTCCAGCTAAAGCATTTGTAGGCAGCGGGCTAGGAAAATCGTAGTATTTTTCATTACCATTCAGTTCAGTCATATTTATGGTAAGCGGCAGCCTGGCTTCAAATGCGCTCGCACTTGGGTTGTCATATAATACTGCTGTAAAAACTGATGAACCGACTGTAATTTTCATTTTAGTTGTATTTGATGATGAATCCCGGGTGTCCGCTTGTAGAGGGTTTTCATTCTTGGAGCAGGCGTTAAGTTGCATACCAATCATCAGAACCAGAATTATAGCTTTCATTTTCATCGTTAATCATCTTAAGGTTGAATAGCTTTAATGAACTTGGCCGGAATTCCACCCACAACTGTATTGTCAGGGACATCTTTTGAAACTACTGCTCCTGCTGCAATTACAGCATTTTTGCCAATGGTAACGCCTGGTAAAATGGTAGCATTGGCGCCAATCCATGCATTTTTTTTGATGTGAATGGGCTTGCCTATCAGTCCTTTTCTCTCCTGAGGATTTAATGGATGATTTTCTGTAATAAGGCTGACTTTCGGACCAATTAAAACATCATCTTCAATGGTTATTCCGCCCAATGCCAGAAAGGTGCAGTCGAAATTGATGAATACGTTTTTGCCAATGTTGATGTGCTTGCCGTAATTGATGTATATCGGCGTGAAGACGGTAACATCCTGAATTTCTTTATTTAAAATTCTGCTCAGTATTTCCGAGATTTCTTCAGGATTTGTGGAATTATTCATCTGAATAAGCAATTCTTTCACTGCGAATGCTTCTTCCCTCAACCTGCCTATTTGTGGATCGGTGGGGAGTATGGTTTCACCAGCTAAAAGCCGCTCAAAAATATCTTTTTGAGATGGCAAAGAACCGGGAATATGGTTTGAATCTGACATCGTATTTGGATTTGATTACCAAGTACAAAGTTAGCCCCACCTTTAGGCAAGCTAGTAACGATTATCAAACCAATGATTAAGAAAATCAAACTTCTGTTAAACGAAATGCAGTAGGATTGGTTCCGGTAACTTTTTTGAAGAAATTGTTGAAATAGGTGGGGTAGTCGAATCCTAACGAGTAGGCGATTTCTGAAATACTCCAGTCGGTGTGTTGCAAAAGTGCCTTTGCTTCTGTGAGAATTCGCTCAGTAATATGTGTAGTTGTCGATCTTCCGGTTACTTCTTTTACTGCACGGTTCAGGTAATTGATATGTACATTCAGATGTTGTGCATACTGTTGTGCAGTTCTTAGCTGAAGCGGATTTGCAGTAGTTTCAATTGGAAATTGTCTTTCCAGCAACTCCAGAAAAACAGAAGTTAATCTTGAGGAGGCATTTTTGTTCTGTTCGTAATTTTCTGAAGGTTCCATCTTCAGCGATTCGTGAATAATCAGGCTGATGTAATTGCGAATCAGCTCATCTTTAAATACATAATCACTTTCTTGTTCAGTAATCATTTTCTGAAAAATGGTATTGAGAAATGTTCTTTGTTCTTCGGTTATTTTCAAAACGGGCGTTCCGCCGATTTTAAAAAAGGAAGATTGTTGCAGGCTTTCAGACCGTTCGGAATTTTTAAAGAATTCTTCCGAAAAAAGAATGGTATAGCCAACATAAGTAGTAGAAATGGTTTCCCAGGAGTAGGGGATGTGCGGATTTCCAAAAAAGAGAATCGTTCCTTCCTGTTCGTATGTTTTGTCAGAATAGTGAATCCTGCTTTTTCCTGTCGTTAAGCAGATTTTATAGAACTCCTTTCGGCTATAGGTACGGGTGTCAGTGGTGTCTTCTTCTATTTGAAATGCTTTAAAACCTTGCAGTTTCAGCTCATTGTTAAACTTGGAAATTGCTCTTATTACCTTTTCTTTCATTTAACAAAATTAAGAAATTCAAATATATCTATCGGGGTTCGCCATTTTATTATTTAAGAAGCCATATGTATTAACGGTAATTCAAGGCCCCAACCAGAAGCCTCAACGACGGTAAAAAGTACTCTTCCGTAAAAATGTATCACATCTTCCCACTTCCGTATAACTAACCTGAAGTGTCCTTGTCTCATCTTTGCTTCATCGTTTAACAAAATAAAGATTATAATAATGAGTAAGACAATTCTAATTACAGGAGCATCGTCAGGATTTGGACTAATGCTTGCGAAAAACCTTCATCAGAAAGGCTTTAATGTTATTGGCACCAGCCGTGAACCAGAAAAGTACCAAGAGAAATTCCCTTTTAAACTGCTAAAGCTTGATATTGATGATGACAGTTCAATTCAATCCTTTGCGAAACAAATTGCGAATGAAACCAAACAGTTAGATGTTCTGGTGAACAATGCAGGCTTTATGGTTACTGGTATTGCAGAAGAAACGCCTATGGATGTTGCAAGGCAGCAATTTGAAACTAATTTTTGGGGAACAGTAAAAGTGACTAACGCTTTATTGCCTATTTTCAGAAAGCAAAGATCCGGACAGATCATTACCGTTAGTTCAATAGTTGGTTTGATTGGCCCACCAAATTTATCTTATTATTCTGCTTCGAAACATGCTGTGGAAGGGTACTTTAAATCATTAAGATTTGAATTAAACCCATTCAATATTAGCGTTAGCGTGGTAGAGCCTGTTTGGTTCAAAACTAATCTTGGGCACAATGCTATTTCATCTACTGGCAATATTGCCGATTATGATGCATACAGAAAAAAAGTAAATGCAGCAACGCAAAAAGGTATAGACGAGGCGCAATCTCCCGAAGTTGTGGTTTCAAAAATCACCAAATTAATTGAAGCTAAAGAGCCGAAATTCAGTAACCCCGTAGGCAAAATGAGTGGAATGATTGTCTTCCTGCAAGCCTTTGCACCGAAAATGTTTGAGAGCTCTATCTTGAAAAGTGTAGAATAATGATGAACAACCAATAAAAATCTCAAGTTATTTATAATGAAAACCGAAAAAATAATTACCCTCGCAGAAATTACTGTAATACCTGAGGTGATGCAGGAAGTTTTACCACAAGCCAAGGCCACAAGGGAAAAAATATTGCTGGAAGAAGGTTGTGAGACATTTATTTTAACAACTAAAAAAGAAAGTGAGAACACATTAGTTATTTTTGCAGTGTACACATCGCAACAAACTTATGAATGGCATCTGAAGCAGGATTATGTCAAAAGTTTCTTTAGTTTTTTGGATAGAAAATTGAAAACTGCACCAGTAGTGACTTATCTGAAGGAGGTTTAAAACAGGTAAAACAATAATTGCTTTATTAAAAGTCTACCTTCCTGTATCAAAATTTTAAATAAATTTAATTCATCATAAGTAATGAAGCATTATAAAACAATCACCGAACTTTATACTACGAATGGCTTTCTGCCGCCAGAAAATCCGATGTTGGGTTTGGTGACGTTTGAAGATATAAAGGGGTGCCAATTTGTAGAAACCGAGTTTACCCTGGGCTTCTATAAAATAGCTTTGAAGAAGGTAAAGTCTGGCAATGTGATGTATGGCAAAACAAAGTACGATCATGAAAACGGTTCTATGTTTTTCCTAAAACCCAATCAAATTGTGCAGATGAATGACATTGAACTCACCGAGAAAGGTTTTATGATTTATTTTCACGAAGATTTTTTAGTGAATCATCCATTGCATTCAGGCGTTCAGAAATATGGTTATTTTGATTATGAAGCCAATGAGGCATTGCATATTTCACCCCGAGAAGAAGATATACTTTGGGATTTGTTCGATAAAATAAGGGCCGAATATTATAATAACCAGGATGAGTATAGCAGAGACATTATGCTAACCCATATCGACTCTATTTTAAAATACTCCCAACGTTATTATAAGCGTCAGTTTTTAAATCGGACAGTGCTTTCGGGTACTACGGTTTCGAAGTTTACCAATCATTTAAAAGCGTATTTTGATAGTGGCAAACTGAAAGAAAACGGATTGCCAACAGTAAAGTATATGGCATCTGAATTATCTATGTCAGCAAGGTACTTGAGCGATTTATTGAAACAAGAAACAGGCAAAACGGCATTAGACCATATACACATTGCATTGGTAATGGAAGCAAAAAACTTGTTGATGAGCACTGACAAAACTGTTGCCGAAACAGCCTATCAATTAGGATTTGAAAACCCACCGTATTTTTCAAGGCTTTTTAAAAAAGAAGTAGGAGTTACACCTACTGAATATCGAGAACAGTTTTTAAATTAATATCTTTAAATCTTCTGCATAGCAAGCCAAACTGGCGTATTTTCTTTTTGCTGAAACCTACGCCAATTTGTATCGCTCATTATTAAAGTAAAACATTTTAAGAAAGCGTTCTTGATTCATTATTGATTGGATAAGGGATGCTTTGCCTTTATTGCAGCTTTACAATAATTAAATTCCTAAGGAGAAGGAACCAGTAGCACAGCATCGGCAACTGCTTTTGTTCCATTCGATTTGATTTCGATATATGCCCGGTTGCTGCCCGAAAATGAATATTTACCAAGGCTCACCCATTCTCCTGAAGTTTGACCAAGCACTTTAACCTCGGCACTTTTTATCAAAATGGTTTTATGTTCTTTGCCATCAAATATTTTAACAACTGTCTCTATATCTGAAGATCCGGCTTTCGGATAGTAGGCATAAACATCATATATTCCGTTTGTAGCTAGTCCGGGATTATAACGTACAGATCTTGTGGTGTCTGCTTCCTCTGGGGCCTCAAAATAATCGGGACCATAACCACCTTTTTTTTGCACCGTCCAGTTGCCCTTTACCTGTACTTTATCCGTATTGTTATTGTCAATCAGGATATCGGGAGTACTTCCATCAGCCAAAGGATCGCTTTTTAATTGCTTTTGTAAACGGCTTACATCGATTTTTTGTACCGAAAGGTTGCGGTCTATCGCCTGAACAGCGGCCATTGCAGAAGATTGTCCAAGTACCATAAAAACCGGTTCCATCCGGATGGAACCGTAAGCAATGTGTGTAGCAGACAGGCAGACCGGAACAATGAGATTTGAAGCTTCACTTTCCTTTGGTATGATTGCCCGGTAGGAAATGGGGTATGGACCAAATCCGCCTTCTTCTACATTGCCCTCATTTTTGACCATGCCATTAACCACCAGCCTATCGCAGTTGTGCGAATCCATGGTGTAGGCTGCCATTCCGACCCCATCGGATACAATTTCCTTGCCTTGACAGTGGTGCTGGGTCATTACGAGGGTACCAAGCATTCTTCTTGCTTCTCTAATGTAGAGCTGATGTGACCAGTTGCCGTTGCTGGTATATTCATCTTTGGGGTATCCCCATTGGCTAATCTCTTTTCGGATATGCTCTGGGATACGGGCATCGTGGCCAACAAAATAAAGCAGCCCTTTCGTGTAAGCTATATGGGCTTTCCAGATCTGTTCGCGTTTGTTATAATCTGCATCGGGATATTCCCAGTTCATTCCGATCATGTCAGTTGAAAAACCATTTCTGTTGTTGATATCGGTCTTTTGATTGGGCATCCCACTCCAGATAAAAACATCCTGAAGGGATTTCCAGTTTCTCTTTTCCATCTGTCTGATGAGCAGCTCATAGCGTTCGGGAACATAATCTTCGGGCTCCGTGATCGGGATCATGTTGGCGGGGTTATTGGTGAGACAGATCCTGAAATTATAGGCCTGTACCTTTTTATCACCGCTGCCTTTGTCGATCAGTTTCGCTGGAGTAATTCCCCAAAGCAGTCCACTGGACGGATCTCCTTTAACTTTATAAGGATCTATGCCGTCCGGAAGCTGATGGCCGTTCATGAGCTGTACACCATTGAAGGTTTCGTTATAAGTGCTGTTTGCTTCGCGCCCCACCGTGTAGGATACCCCAGCTTTAGCCATCAGATCTCCCTCATAGGAACAGTCGATAAATACTTTAGCCTTTACAGTGCCCACTTTCTTTTTTGCCGGATTTTCCAGCGTGATAGCTGTTATCAGGGTTCCTTTTTTTTCTATCCCTGTAATCCGGTTTTCATAGAGGACAGGCACCTTCGCTTTTTTGATATATTCGTTAAAGAGGTTTTCAGCAACGTGAGGTTCAAAGATCCATTGCTCAAACTTGCCGTAATGTTTGCCTATTCTTCGGTAAAAATCGAGGGCAAGGCCGCTGATGGCATATTTGTTTCCGATATCTGTCAGGCCCAGCCCCCCAGAGCTCATTCCGCCCAGGTTTTTTCCGGGCTCGATCAAAAGAACAGATTTTCCCGTTCTGGCGGCAGTGTAAGCCGCTATAACTCCTGAAGAGGTTCCCCCATAAATACAGATGTCATAGTTTTTATACAATGAGCTTTGTGCTTTAAGGCCTGTTAAAGGGCAAATGATTGCGAGTAAAATGTATGTAAGGATATTTTTCATCATCAGTATTTGGGGTTTTGTATGAGTTTTGGATTGGTAACGATCTCTATATTCGGAAGTGGCCATAGGTAATCCCGTCCGGTATCGAAAACGCGGACTTCGATCACCCTAAGTTCTGCCCGGTTTGGTACAGCACTGTAATCGGCCAGTCCATTTACATCAATCTGTGGTGCGGATACCAATAAGCCTTTTTGAACACGGCCATAAAAGTTTCCGGTCATTGCCTTATCGGCGATTTTCCACCTGCGCAGATCAGAAAGCCTGAATCCTTCCATGGCAAGTTCATACATCCGTTCTTTACGAACCAGGCTTCTGAACTCTACCATTGTTTTTCCTGTAGTGATCGGCGGCATGTTAACGCTAGGCCGGGTTCTTACCAGGTTTATGGCATCATATACAGACTGGTCAAGCTGTCCGAGTTCATTTTTTGCTTCCGCATAAATCAACAGTATCTCTGCGTATCTGATCTGGATCACATTGAGCTCTGAATTTGTCCGATCGGCCTTATCTTCCAGATCGACATATTTTTTCCAGCAGTAACCGGTAAAAGTGGCGAAAGCATTTAGGGCATCCTGGTTATCAACCCGTGTAGCAGGAGTGGTATTGTAGTTCCAGCATTTTACGCTGTCCCGGTGTGTTTCAAACTGGTAGTTGTAAAATATAGAGCCTGGAACTGCTATGGTAAAGCCAAGTCGGGGATCTCTGTTTTTATATGGAGATGTAGGGTCGTACAGCGGAGACTTGTCAATATTGAGCCCATCTGTGCATGGAAAGGCATCTACCAGGGATTGAGATGGTACTTTATTGGTGAAACCCAATCCATTGCGCGACAACAGGTTATTGGGTGTGGAGTGCATTTTTGTTTTTGAGGCCTTCAGGTATTGAAAAGCCCATATGATCTCAGGCGAGTTTTGTCCGGCGTAAGAAAACAGCGTGCCGAAATTATTGTGCAGGCTATAAATTTTCAGGTCCATAACCGCTTTTGCTGCTTCTGCAGCATCTGCCCATCTCTCATTGTTCAGGGCAGCTCTGGCTTTAATGGCCAGCGCGGTACCCCTGGTTGCCCTTCCTACATCTGCAGCGCCATAACTAACAGGGAGATCAGCGGCAGATTCAGTCAGTTCTTTGAGCACAAAGCTTAGTACCTCAGTCTTCGGGGTTTTGTGCAGCTGTGAATCTTCGAGTGTCAACACTTTGGTAACCAAGGGTACACTCCCGAAATAATCAATGAGGTACTGGTAAGTGTAGGCACGCATGAAACGTGCTTCAGCTTTACTCCTGTTGTAGATGGCAGTGGTGGCCTTATCTTTTACTTTGTCGATATTGTCTAAAATGAAATTACACTTGGCAATTACTTTGTAGCCTTCTGTCCATACGCTTAAGGAAAAGCCGTTATTGCTATCCTGGTTGCCCTTGCCCAGACTCTGCAATGCGCTGTTGTTCCGGTCCCAACCGATATCGGTACTGTTGTCGGTAAGCAGGTTAAGGGGCATATTATCCAAAGGGGCATAACTTGCATAACGGTACAGGCCGTTTACAGCTAATATCAGCTCATCCTGGTTGCTGAAAAACGATTCATCTGAAGGACCACTCAGAGGACTTTTATCCAGGTAGTCCTTTTGACAAGATAATAGGGCTGTGCATAAAAGCACGAGCATTAAATGGTATATTTTAGTTTTCATCTGTTCTGTTTTTAAAAAGTGGCTTCTAAACCGAAACTATAAACCTTAACCTGAGGGTATATGTTCCCCCCGCCAACCGGCGCTTCTACATCGTATCCTTCCCAGAACCTGTCAAATGATAACAGATTGGATCCGTTTGCAAAAATCCGGAGCCTTTTAAGTGCAATTTTCTGGGCAATGCCAACTGGCAAAGTATAACCGATCTGGACGTTTTTTATCCTCAGGTATGATGCGTCTTTTAAAAAGAAGGTAGAAACCTGTTCGTTATTGGTTTCGCCGAAAGCAAGACGTGGATATTTTGCATTGGGATTATCCAGTGTCCATCGGTCTTTATTGTCTTCCCTGATGGTTCCGCCTATTGCTCCGCCAACATTAAATGGTAAGATACCAGGGCCTGCAAGATAACCGTTTGCTTTACCAACCCCTTGGACCAGAACCGAAAAGTCAAAACCTTTATAAGAGCCGCTTAAGGTTGAAGCATAAGTGAACCTTGGTATGGTGCCGCCGATAACAATTTTATCAGCCTCATTAATCAGGTTATCGCCGTTCTGGTCCTTATAGCGGATGTCTCCGGCCTTTACCGTACCAAACTGCTTGGCATGAGCGGCGACCTCTGCATCAGAAGCAAAGAGTCCCTCAGCCTGATAGCCGAAAAGAGAACCAATTGAATAACCTTCACGGTTAACGGTCAATCCGGTCTGATTGACACCTTTGGTATCCACAATGGTGTTTTTTACATCTGAAACGTTGAAGCTGACGTTATAGTTAAAATCCTTTATTTTTCCCTTGTAAGCAAGCCCGAGCTCCCAACCATTATTATCTACAATACCCGCATTCTGAAAAGGTTTGCCGACGCCTACTATCAATGGAATATCCAACTGAAGCAATATATCGCTTGTTCTCCGCCTGTAATAATCTGCAGTAATGCTCAGGTTGTTGAATAGGGTAAGGTCTATACCGATATTTTTTTCTTCCGTTTTTTCCCATGAAATCATCTTGTTTGCCAGGTTATTTAAGGCAGCAGTATTTATAATCTGTTTTCCAAGGGTATACGATTCAAGCAGAATTGTGGTAACAGAGGGGTAGGTGCCAATGTTCTGATTGCCCAACTTTCCCCATGAAAGCCTTAGTTTTGCTTCGTTGACCACTTTTTTTAAGCCAGCCATAAAGTTTTCTTCCGAGATACGCCAACCTGCCGATGCAGATGGAAAAAAGCCATATTTATTTCCCGATGAAAAGCGTGATGAGCCATCATAACGGGCGTTGACTTCCAGGAGATACTTGTTTTTATATACATAATTAAACCTGCTGAACAGCGATTGCAATGCCCATTCTTCTTCACTGCCTGTTGCCTGTTGGTTTAGAGCGGAACCAGCGTTCAACACCTGGTAATCTGGTAAGATGTATGTATCACGGAAAGCATTGGTCCATTCATTGAAATAATCCTCGCGTGATGCCCCGGCCAAAAATTTTAAGCTGTGGTTCCCAAATGCTTTTGAGGCAGTCAGCGTAGCACGTATGTTGTTAAAAAATGATTCGCTTTTATTTTGCGCGAGCGAAGTCAGAGCAGGGGTTAGGAAACTTGTGGCGCCATTTGGCAGATAGGATTGGATTGCCTTTCTAAAATTTTTTGATGAGGATAAAGCATATTTAGGCGAATAGGCGGCCTCGGCTTCGAGCCATTCTACAGGTTTGTAATTCAGGGTAGCATTAATGCTACCAAAAGGTCCTCTTATGCGGTTGGTGCCACCATCTTTACTTGCCGAAATTGGATTGGAGCCATTCCATCCAACGCCCCATTGGCCGTTTTGGTTGATGCCGATCTGATTTGCAGGGATTCCATTCATCCATTGGAAAATTTCACTCGAAGAGGCTGCGGGATCGGTTGTGATGGCATTGACAAACTGCAGGTCTATTCTTGCCTTAAGTTTGTCAGAGAAAGTAATGTCTGCATTGTTCCGGATGGTATAGCGTTTGAAGCTCGAATTTTCAATAATCCCTTTCTGATCAAAAAGACCGAATGAACCCAATAGCCTAACTTTTTGGGTGCCACCCTGGATGGTGAGGAAATGGCTTTGCTGTAAGCCTGAGCCAGTTAAGGTTTCTTTTTGCCAATCGGTATTTGGATACAGATCGGAGCTAACTCCACCTTGCTCGCGGTATTTTTGTATCAGTGCTTCTGAATATAGTGGAGTACGTCCTGTGTTCACATAGGCCTCATTGGTCAAAAGCATATGATCCAGTGCATCAACAAGATCTGGCATATTCGTTGCTTCCTGCCAGCCAATATAGTTGTTGTAAGATACATTTACCTGATCGGCAATCGCCCTTTTTGTGGTGATCAGAATAACACCGTTTGCAGCCCTCGAACCATAAATTGAGGATGAGGCCGCATCTTTTAGAATGGATACAGACTCGATCAGATTGGGATCTATATTATTCATAGAGCCTTCTATACCGTCAATCATCACAAGGGGATTCGAATCGAGAAAATTTCCGATGCCCCTGATCCTGATGGTTCCAGCGTCACCTCCTGGTCTTCCAGAACTCTGCCTCACGGTAACACCCGGTGCCATTCCCTGCAACGAAGCAGAAGTCTGTCCCATGGGCCGCGCAGCAAGGTCTTTGCCCGAAACCTGTGAAACCGCTCCGGTCAGGTTTACTTTTTTCTGGATGCCATAGCCCACAATAACAACTTCGTTTAGGTTCTCGTCAAGGGGTAAGAGTTTAATGTTTATCCGGTTTTCCGCTCCAACGCCTATTTCCTGTACTGCAAATCCTATGTATGAAAATACCAAAACATCTCCTGGATTGGCATTGATTTTATACTGACCGCTTTCATCGGTTACCGTTCCGCCATTACTACCCTTTATCTTTACACTTACTCCTGGGACTGGTTTCCCGGTCTCATCGGTAACAACGCCCGTTCGGTCTTCCTTTTTTTGTTCCCCGATGGGCTTGTTCTGAATGCGCTCTTCACTCTTTTCGGGAAATGCAGCCTTTTGCAGTACAATGTAATTCTCCTTTAAAACCCAGTCGAGCTTTTTCCCCTTTAAAGTCTGGTTCATCACTTCAGGAAGCTCAGCTTGTTTAAAATTGACAGAAATTTTTTCAGAATCATCAAGGAGCTTATTGCTGTAGAAAACAGTAAAACCTGTTTGTTTTTTGATTGTCCTGAATACAGATGCGATTGTGATGTTTTTTCCTTCAATACTGATTCTGCCTATTGTTTGGGGGCTTGCCCCGGTAATGAGGATGAACAGCAGCATGAAAGCAACCGGTAACGAAATCCGGCCCGTTCGGGTAAGGTTTTTGTTCATAACAGTTAAAGTTTATATTGGTTTCCCTTAAGATGCAGCTTTAACCAAAATGGGTGAACGGAACCTGAAAAAATTATCTGAATGTTAATATTCCGCTTTCCAGTTTAGCCTTTATGCCTGAAGATAACTCTAAATTTGATAGCACTACACCCAAGGGAAGTTTCTTATCGATTTCGCCTGTAAAGGTTTGTTCTGATACAGCAGGGGATTCCCAGTTGATTTTTACATCGTACCATCGGCTGAGTACCTGTGCAATTTCGGACAGAGGCTGGTTATGGAAATAATAAGTGCCATTTCGCCAGGAAAGTACCTCCTGAGGATCAAAAGTTTTGATGATGAGTGTCTCGTTGCGATAGCTTACCTGTTGGTTTGGCTTTAACATGATGGATTCATTTCCTTTAGTAGCCGAAACCGATCCGGTTATAAGGGATGTAGCAAAATTTTTCACATTATAGGCGTTTACATTGAAAGAAGTACCATGAACCTTGATGTCTGCAAATCCGGTATGTACGATAAATTCCAATTGTGGATTATGGGTCACTTCAAAATAAGCTTCCCCTGTTAAATAGACTTCCCTTGTTTTTTTATCAAAGCTGTAGGGAAAGCGCAGGCTGGAAGCAGAGTTCATCCAAACCTCCGTACCATCGGGCAGGGTAATCTTGTAATCTTTAGTGGGTGGTACGTGCAGGGTTGCCCAATCTTTATTGCCGCCTCCTGCTGGGGCATAACTTAATTCTTTTTGTTTGGTGTGTACTGTGGCACCGTCCATGTTTATGGTACGACCTGCCGTGAGTTCGATTATCTTGCCGTTATCTGTTCTGATATATACCTGTTGTTGTAAAGTGCCTTTCTCTTGAGGTATTAACTGCTGTTTATTAAAAAAATACCACATCAAAGGCAATCCGATAAGTAGCATTGCAGCGGCACTAATATACCGCCAGTTCCGCTGATAAAAAGAGCGAACTGGTATTCCCGGAAGATGGGGCTCAACATTTTCCCATGCTTTTGTTTCGTCAAGACCTGAGAGGAAAGATGCTGTACCAGGCTTTTTCATTTTTAATTTCAGCTCTTCCCATAATTCCCTGGTATCGGGGTCTGCCAGAATCGCTTTTTCAGCAATAAAGTTATCGCCCTCACTTATCGTGCCTGCAATCTTTTCGAATAAAAGCCCTTTTATAAAATCCTCGTTATATTCCATCTCTTATTTACCGATGCAGTTATAGTATCATTAGGTGAACGCTCATCTGAATGTGATTAATTTTTCCTGTAACATTTTAACCGCAAGCTTCAAATGTGTCTTTATTGAATTAACAGAAAGGCCCATTTCATTGGCTGCATCCTGATATTTTTTATTTTCCATGTAAACCAGCTTAAATGCTTTTTGGCGCTGGGCAGGAAGCTCGTTAAGAGCAAGGTTAATGGTATTTTCGCTGCCGGTCTGTTCTGATGGTTCAATATCCTCCTCCAGGCTTATCCTTTCTGTATATTCATCCATTTTTTGCTGGGTAACTTTTCTTGTCCTTAAGGCCATTAGGCATTGATTGTGCACAGCCCTGAAAAGGTATGCTTTAAGGGAACTGTTTACAGAGTGGTAATGTGATTTTTGCCACATGGAAATAAACAGGTTTTGGACCAGATCTTCTGCCTCCATTTCGTCCTCCAGCATCATATATGCTTTTAGCGCGAGTGGTTTGTAATATTTTTTAAATACCTGTTCGTAGGCAGTCTTTTTGCCGTTCTTGAGGTCATTCAATAATATTTGGTCAGTGATCTCCATTAATATAGATTAAAGCAGGCGATAAATATATACTTTGAAATTCAGAAAAACAAGAAAGGTCTGGTACTAAGCAAGATGCAACTGTTTCACTATTTGGATCGAGGATTTTAAGCTTCGCTGATATTTTATACAGCTTTAATGTGAACAGATAGTCAATAGGATGAATGTTCGGATGTATCTCAGGCTCAGTCTTTCAACAGGTGTTTATTTTTAGCTGAAATTTTATCCAATTATGGTTTAATCGTAAAGAGGGAGTTGGCTTTGTAGTACGCTAATTCGGATTGTTGAACAATTTAGCTGAAAAAACAAATGTTTATATACAATAACACAGATGGTTTTATGAATCGAATAATTTTTACGCGTATAAATTGTTATGCCATCGTTGCCGGAAGTTGAAAAATTATCAAAGTCGTAAAATTTGTTAAATGTTTGTAGGCTATGTTAAGATAATATAATTTTGTCTACTAATACTATAGATTTAATATATTATGATGTCCGAACCAGTTACTTATCCCCTTAATCCAATCTCTAATACATCCTGTAATAACTTTGGTTGCTACTGTTGAACCTGGTTTTCTCTAGTTTTTAGTCTCTTCTCTAGTTTTTATTTTTTTAATGACCATGTGGAGGGGCAATAATCGAACGTAAGTAGATACGCTGAAGTCATGACGTCTGTATAATCTTAACATGATGTGACTCGAAATAAAGACGTGGCTGACCGGAATTGGAAGCGAAAATGTAGAATGGATAATCTAAAATCAATGATAAAAACACAATACCCAAAGGTATAGAAAGGAGCTTGTAAAAAATAAGATAGTTACTGAATATAAATAAGGGAAAATGCGTTTCTGCATTCTCCCCAGATTTCGACCATTGCCGGAGATCAATTGGCGTTGCATCCGGTCAGTTCATTCAATGATCATGTCAAAATTATGAATTCTGCACGGGAATTTTTCATATTGCTGAAGCTTGTTGCAGTTTCATGATTGGCATAAAACAATATAAATTATGAAAATAAGCGGAAAGTCCCGGAAGGACTCGCATAGTACACCTTTGTCAAAAATACTTTTATTGCCCTGCCTAACGGGAATTCTTCTGATTTCCTCCATTCTGCAGGCCAGGGCAAAAAGAAGTGGCGAAGGACAAAATATTAACCTCCTCTCTCATTCGAAGGTAGCCGTTGCGGCAAATTTGATAGCATATAATTTTCCTGGTGCTTCTTTAGAGGTTTCAAATATTTCTGATCTACGCTCGCGGACTGTCACAATTAAGGGAAAAGTAACCGATGAAAAGAACCTTCCCCTGCCTGGGGTAAGTGTTAGGCTGAAGGGAACTGCCCAGGTGGTATCAACAAATCCCGACGGCGAATTTCAACTGGTTACCGAGCTAAATCAGCCTACTTTAGTTTTTACCTATGTTGGTTATAAAACACAGGAAGTGGTTTATAAAGGCCAGCCGCTTTCTATAAAACTTGATCCTGATCAAAGTAAGCTTGAAGAAGTACTTGTGGTAGGATACGGTACGCAAAGAAAAAGTGATGTATTAGGTTCAGTAGCCACTTTTAATGCAAGAGCTGTAGAAGAAAAGCCGATATCAAGAGTTGAACAGGCGCTTATCGGCCAGATGGCTGGCGTTCAGGTAAGACAGCAAAGCGGTACACCCGGAGCTGGTTTAAGTATCCAGGTACGCGGGGCTGGCTCAATCACGGCAGGTAATGAACCTCTTTACGTATTGGATGGCTTTCCTTTGGATGTTGCCAGTCAGAATGCCTCCGGAGGTATTTCGAACAGTCCGCTCGACAATCTTAACCCTAACGATATTGAGAGTGTTCAGGTATTAAAAGATGCAGCTGCAGGAGCCATTTATGGTTCGCGTGCCGCAAATGGAGTAGTGATTATCACAACCAAAAAAGGTGTTGCGGGGAAACCAAGAATTAGTGTGAATGCCAACGCAGGTATTAGTTCGGTAGCCAGAAAGATCGATATGCTGAGTGCTGATGAATGGGTTGTCCAGGCAACAGAACTTGCCAACGCTGCATGGGTAGCATCTGGTACTGGGAGAACTGCCACTCAAACCAATGCTGAAAGAGCCGCTATTTTAGGCCTTGCTCCAGGTACCATTAACACCTCTTTTATGACCGATCCGAGATGGGCACAGCCCGGACACCCCGGCCTTGATTATGTAGATTGGCAGGATGCCATCTTTACCAACGCACCTTATCAAAATTACGAGGTTTCAGCAAGCGGAGGGGCAGAAAATGTAACTTACTTTATTTCAGGTAACGTTCTTAACCAAAACGGAACGTTGATTAATTCCAATTTTAAGAACTATGGTTTAAGGGCCAATGTGGAGGCTAATGCGAGTAAGAAACTTAAATTCGGGATCAATCTTGCGCCATCTTATTCTGTTAATAATGCACCTCCGGGCGAGGGTAAGGATAACCAGCTGATGAATGCTTTACAGATGGTCCCGGTAGTTGAAAGTTCGGCAGGCTTAAATTCTGGTGCTTACGGAAACAGTACCTACACCTGGGCGAGCCCAAGGCTAATCAGTCCGTATGCCTATCTTGAAACCGCAATGAACAAGGTAAAAACCTCAAGATTATTAGCTTCGATATATGCAGATTATCAGATAGTTAAAGGCCTTTCAGTAAGATCAAGTGTAAATTATGATAATGTTGATCGAAATACTTCAAAATATACATCCGATCAGGTTACTGTTGGTGCAGCATCGGCCTTGTTAACTAATCCCGGTCTTTATTCAACCGGCTCTTACGCGGTAACCAAGAAACAAAACTTTCTTAACGAGAATACCCTTAACTATACTACAACAATTGCAGATGTCAACAAGATTTCTGCCATTGCTGGGGTGTCGTACAACATAGTGCATACCGAAGGGGTAAGCCTTGCAACGGCTGGAGGTTTTGCGAACGATATCATCAAAACCTTAAGCAATGCCATTGCCAACGCTGCAGGGGTAACCACTACAGGAACTTCAACTGCGGCTAATAACACCCTGTTTTCGTACTATAGCAGGCTTCAATATGCTTTTAAAGACAGATACCTCTTATCTGGTACCATCAGAAGAGATGCCTCTTCTAAATTTGGATCCGAAAACCGCTGGGGAACCTTTCCTTCTGTATCTGCCGGGTGGAAAGTTTCAGAAGAATCTTTTCTTAAGGATGTTAAGGCCATTAGTGAGTTAAAACTAAGATTAAGCTGGGGTAAATCGGGCAACAACAACATCGGCGACTATAATGCCATAAGTACCCTGGTAAATTCGAATTACGTATTTGGCGGCAATACACCAACAACGGCTACAGGACAGGTGGTTTCGGGCCTTGCCAATAAAGCGCTGAAATGGGAAACATCCAACACCTATGATCTTGGTTTGGACCTCAGTCTTTTGGCCAACAGAATCAATTTCACCTTCGATGCCTATCATAAAAAGAATACCGATCTGTTGTTGAACCTGCCGGTATTATCTGCAAGTGGTTTCAGTACAAGTTTACAAAATATAGGTGCGGTGGTGAACAAAGGATTGGAGTTTGGACTGAATACGGTAAACGTAAAAACAGCCAATTTCACCTGGACGATGAGCGCCAATATTGCTTTTAACAAAAATGCCATAACCGATCTTGGTCCAACACATGCCGATATCGAAATCGCTTCTGCCTATAGCGGTAGCAATGCACCATATCTGCTAAGGGAAGGACTCCCTGCTTTCAGCTATTACATTACTAAAACCGATGGAATTTTAACGGCTGCAGATATTGCCAATCCGGCTGTGGCAAAAGTATCCGGACAGAAAGTTGGCGACGCGAAATACGTTGACACCAATGGCGATGGAAAAATCAGTGCTGCAGACAGGGTAGTAGGTGGACAGCCTTCTCCCAAATATACCTGGGGGTGGACAAACAATTTTAAATATGGGAATTTTGACCTTGGTATACAGCTGTATGGACAACATGGAGGTTCGATACTTTCTTATCTGGGCCGCGCAATCGACTTTTCGGGAAGTACAACTGCAAATGTTCTTGGGGTATGGAGAGACCGCTGGACGGCAGCAGATCCCAATCCGGATGCGCCAAGGGGCAGGCTGGGCGCTACTTATACCTATCCAAACGTAACCTCTGATTGGGTTTACTCCAGCGATTTCTTTCGCGTGCAGAACATTACCTTGGGCTATAACCTGAAGGGATTGATCAAAACCCCTGGCATTTCCTCAGCAAGGATATTTGTAGCACTCGAAAACTATTTCTCCCATGACAAATATAAGGGGGGAGCGAATCCAGAGGCGCAGAATACGAACGTAAGTGGCGATGCCAGCTATGCAATATCAGGCGATTACGGTTCGGCACCATTAAGTAAAACAGCTTCAATCGGAATAAACATTGGCTTTTAGTAGAATAAGATGAAAACGAAAATATACTTAACCCTGTTCGCTGCAATACTCCTGTTGGGCAGTTGCGAAAAACAATTAAATCAAACACCAGAATCGAGTTTGGCTACAGAGAATTTTTTTACCAATAATAACGACTTTCTTCAGGCGGTAAATGGGGTGTATTCCCAGTTGAGCAATTATCCCAGTCAGGCACTATGGCTTGGTGAAATGCGCAGCGACAACTTAAATGCGACTTCTGATGGTAACCGCGATTGGGACGGGATCAATAATTTTACGCCGAGTATTACCACAACAGGATTTATCACAACTGCCTGGAAAGCCAATTTCAACGGGATATATAATGCGAATACTGTTCTGGCAGCATTAGAAACCAAAGGAAGTGTGCTCACTGCCGCAAATGCAACAAGGTATGCCGCCGAAGTTCGTTTCTTACGGGCATTCTACTATTTTTCCCTGGTACGGACTTTTGGTCAGGTGCCATTAATATCGACGGTAAAAAGCGCTGTGGAAGTAGCTAGCATTCCACGTAGTCCGGTAGCCGATGTTTATGCACTTATCGAATCTGATCTGCAGTATGCAGCGGCCAATCTGCCTACGGCTTTTACCGGAATTGACCTTGGAAGACCAACTTCTTATGCAGCAAAAGGGCTGCTGGGACTGGTTTATCTTACTAAATCCGGAGCTACTTATGGTATAAACGGACCTGGCCTTAATAGCAATGAATATGATAAGGCTGCTGCTTTGTTCGATGCAGTACTTACCGGGAGTCCTTACAGTTTTGCCTCCAATTATGCATCGATATTTTCTTACACCAACGAAAACAATAGTGAAGTGGTGTTCGACATACAGTTTGCTTCGAGTTTAAACGGAGCAGGTTTTCCTTCCCATTTGGTGCCTGTAGCTTATTGGACCAGCAATGGGATTTCTAACAGTTTTGGAAATGGTTATGGAGCCAGTACTTTTCCGGTATCAAAAAGTTTGGTCAATTCTTACACCACCAATACGGTAAGTGGCACCGATGTGCGATATCCTTTCAATGTAGCCACTACCTATACTGCAGGTCCTTTTATTAAAAAATATATCGATGTAGCCAAAAAGGGCTTATCGGGAAGAGATTGGCCGATTAATTTTATCGTAATGCGTTATACAGATATATTGCTGATGAAAGCCGAATGTATCCTTCATGGTGCAGCAGGTTCTCAGGCAGATGTTGATGCCAGTGTGAATAGGGTAAGGGCCAGAGCTGGAGTTGGTGCTTTATCCAATGTAACCATTCCAGTTTTGATGCAGGAAAGGCAAAGAGAATTTTTAGGGGAGGGACTCCGCTGGAATGACCTTGTTCGGGAAGGATTAGCAGTTTCACAGATGAATGCCTGGAGAGTAGCTGATGCGATTACGAAAATTAATGAAATTGTACCGAACTATGTCATTTATCCGGTGCCAGCGACAGAAATTCAGACTGCACCCGGCCTTTATACTCAAAATCCGGGCTATAACTAGTATATTATGCGAAGAATAAGACCTCAATTCAATAAAATGATCAAAAGAAGTTTAATCATCATTGGTTTTTCGTTGCTGTATAATGGAGCAATATTTGCCCAGCGAAAGGCTGGGCAAAAGCCCAATATTGTTTTTATTCTGGCTGATGACCTGGGTTATGGAGATGTTGGTGTTTACGGGCAAAAACAGATCCTCACGCCCAACATCGATAAGCTGGCCAATGAAGGAACGCGATTTACCGATTTTTATGCTGGTGCACCAGTCTGTTCACCCTCACGGGGATCTATTCTTACAGGCTTCAATACCGGGCACGCTACCATTAGGGGAAATGCAACCGAACAAGGGGGGCTTGCAGGGAAAAAAGGGAAAAACGTGGTGTACCGGGCCAATCTTACCAAAGATGATTATACTATAGGAAACCTGATGCAAGATGCCGGTTATAACACTTCATTGGTTGGAAAATGGCATGTAGATGGATATGATTCGCTCGCTACACCTTTACAAAGAGGCTTCGATAAATTTTCGGGATGGCTGATTAATATTCCCTCAACTTATGCAAGCACCTATTGGCCTGATCATCGTTACGTGAATGGTAAGCTCCACACGGTAGAAGCGAATAGCAATGCAAGAAAAGGCTATTATGAAACCAATATCTGTACAGATGAAGCATTGGCTTATCTGAAAACCCAAAAAGATAATAAAAAGCCTTTCTTTTTAATGTTGAACTTTAATAATCCGCATTCACCGCTTGATGTTCCAGACCAGGCGATTTATAAGAATAAAAACTGGCCTGAAGATATGAAGACCTATGCGGCTATGGTGTATTATTTAGACCAGTCGGTAGGTAAAATAAAAGATTACCTGATCAAAAGCGGGCTATCTGAGAATACGATTGTGTTTTTTGCATCAGACAACGGCCCAAGGTCGGAGCCGACCAGTCAGTTGAACGCGGTATCCGAATTCTTTGATTCGAACGGTAAACTTAAAGGGTACAAAAGGGATATGTACGATGGAGGGATCAGGATTCCGTTTATCGCATGGGCGCCCTTTATTAAAAATGCGCCGAAAACAAGTGATGTGCCGGGGTATTTCCCTGACATTATGCCAACTTTTGGAGAGATTGCCGGTAAAACTACTGGATTCCGTACAGATGGTACAAGTATATATCGATTTATTAAGGGTGGCAAGCTTAAAACCGACCGTTTTCTATATTGGGAGTTTTTTGAATTGGGCTTTGAGCAGGGCGTGCGTTATGGTCGGTGGAAAGGGGTGAAAAGACATCATAAACTCGAACTTTACGATATTAAAACAGATATTGGCGAAACCAATGATGTGGCTGCTGCCCATCCTGATATTGTGAAGAAAATTGAGGATT
>Ga0163161_10000420_pt1 | contig 35653 bp, 49 predicted proteins | sample S45metaG_FD_129847 | JGI IMG/M metagenome (GOLD analysis project Ga0163161, IMG submission 129847) | Switchgrass rhizosphere microbial communities from Kellogg Biological Station, Michigan, USA - S4-5 metaG | ecosystem: Host-associated > Plants > Roots > Rhizosphere > Soil | place: USA... | reverse complement strand
TTCCCAATCGACATCAGGGATTGCCTCGCTGTCGACCATGTACCGCTCATCGATCATGCTCAACTTTTCAAGCAGTTCGTCACCGGTCAGAACTGGAGCCTGAAGCACGACGTCTGCCGTCGCCCAATGCGCATTGCTGATTTCGTTCTCGCGAACCACGTCTAAGCTGTCCCAATCGGTCGCTTCGTACATGGCGCGGCTGGCGCGATAGACGTTCATGGCTTCGGCGAATGTCAGGGTTGTCATGACGACCGCCCTCCGAAAATGCGGGCAAGGTCCGCCAGCACCTCTTCATGTTCCAGTTCGCAATCGATCGATTGCAGGAAGGTGATTTTAGCGATCAGGTCGCCAGGCGTAGATGCCTCAAAATCGGTGACTTCCCGATAGGCTTGATAGCTAAGGCTTTCGAGGCGATCATGCTCGCCGCTTATCGCCGCAGGCATTGCGTCGTCGGCGGAGAACGAGAAGTTATTTCGGATTTCACTCTCTGCGCTGATGCGCTTGCCGATAGCCCGAAACAGTTCCTCGCAGCAGGTTTGGAGGTCTGCATCGTCGTAAGGCCGCGCCACAGATCCTAGTGCCATGCGCACGTCGACCGCTGAATGCGTCGTCATGGAGCGCGGGCCTGACATGCTGTCGAAGGTCGCTGTGGTGGTATGATGAGGGATGGCGTCAATCTGGCGCTGAAGCTCCCACTCTTCATCGTGGCGCTTTTGCTTCCGCAAATTGTGCGCGGGTTCAAACACTTGGGCGTAATATGCGTCGTAGGCAGCTTGGGCGGACCGCTGGTTGGCTACGGCTGTGCGCCACTGTGGGCTTGTCTCCAGCGTAGCACAGGCGAACATAGGCGCGGCTGCGGCGGCTGGAGCGATGACAATCGGCGCGGCAATGGCCGCTGCCAGGACTTGGCGACGTGTGGTCATGTCAGCGCCCCGCCAGTTCGGGGTTCATTTCCCGCGTGACAGCCATGTCGTTGCGGATCGACTGGCCCAGTTCAGGCCACAGGGCGGAGACCTGTTCAACCTGTTCCGGGAAACGATGTGCGACCGATCCGCTGATGCTGATGAGAGCGGTGTGAATGCCTTCGAGCAGGCGGGCGGCATAGACATTGTTGCCCACGTCCATGTCTTTGATCTGATCCGCCATGAGGCAGGCGTGGCCGGCCAAAATCACAAGGTCGCGGCTGGAATCATTCGGAGCGGCGTCGAGCAATTCCAGATGCCCTTCGCGAAGAGCGTCATAGGATTTTTGATAGATCGACCGGAAGCCGACAAAGGTGCGGCTCTGGTGGCGCTCCGCAGACATGCAGTAGTGATCAGCTTGGCCAATCAATCCGCATATGGTGACTATGTCGGATGAGCGCAGTTCTTCATTCGGCGAAGCGTCATCGCTCCGCGCCTTGGTGGCGTCGAACATGGTAGTGCCTCCGGTTTGAGAGTGCGATGTGAGCTGTCAGGCCGCCTTTTTCATGCGCCCGTAGGCATCCTGGACCTGTCCCCAGCTCCAGTTGGGGTGACGGTCCCAGATCATGGCGGTCTCGTCGGCCGCGAACTTCAGGCGGTCGAGATATGCGGTGTCGTCATTCACCTGCTGCTGGCGCAGCTTGATGAGGCCGGTGAATTCGATCCGCGTCATAGCGCGGGTCGACTTGATGATGTTCTCGTCACCCGCGAGGACATGCGCATGGCGAAGGCCGAACATATCCATCTGACCGGACGCGAAGGACTGCATAGCCGCGTCCTGCACCTTCACCCAATGCTGTTTGATGCGCTGACCCAGCGCAGAGCGGACTATGGACTCGACGGAATGCGGATCGGCCATCACGCGCGGCAAGGCTTCCTCGATTGCAGCGTCGCGGTCGAACACGCCTTCCTTCTGATGATGGCTCGCTACGTCTGCGATGATTTCAGCAAGGGACATCAGAGTTTCTCCATCATATCGGCAACCGCCTGCTGGCGGCGCTCTTCGGCGGCTGGGAAAAGATCGTTAAAGGACGTCAGCCATGCTGTGGCGCGAGGCACGATTTCGACTGGCACGCCGCGCCCGACATGGGCCGCCCACATTGCAGCGATCGACGCAGGAGGCGGCGCTTCGGCAAGCGTAGAGATCGCCTTCATTACCGCTTCGCGCTGTTGCGCGGCCGCGAAGTCGAACGCTTGGTTGGCGCGAGCAATATCGGCTGTTGCCTCGCGCGCCTCGATCGTTTCAACCGGCTGAAAATTCGGCCGGTTAAGATCAGGCGCTTCGAACTCGTCCGCCTTTTCCTCAACCGGCGTGTGCCGCTCTCGTAGCCCCTTCACGTTCATGTCAAAGGTTGCGCCGCCGCGCGTCACTTGGCGTATCTGCGGTTTAGCTGCAGATGGGCGAAGCCGTCCGACCATGCCCGGATCTACCTTGGCCAACTTCGCAATCTGACGGTCGCTCTTCGCGCTCCATTCTTCGTCATCGAGCAGGGTCTGAACCGCCTGACGCTTGTCGGCGTTTGACCTGCGGAAGCCGTGCGATGCGTTAGCGCCTACGGCCAAAAGAATGGCGTCCCGCCGAGTTCCGGGCCTGACTGAACAGTCAATATGGGAAGCGCCGATCAGTTCAGCGCCCATCAGGCGATGGAAACCATCCCAAACCCAGTGATGGGTGCCGTCGTAACAAGCATCGACAGGTGGGAATTTTTCCGCCCGACCCATCGATTCAGCATATTCCCGCGCGAGGTCCATCGAAATCTGGGCGCGGATCTGCGTGCCGCCGTCGCGACGCAGGATTGCCACCGGCAGGCGAGTGACCGAAACCTCGCTCATGCTGCACCGCCGGTCGGATCAAACGCGGGTCCGAGGATGTCGTCGAGCGACATGCGTGCGGCTTGCTTGCGACCGGCATAGAGCGTGCGTGCGACCAGACTTTCTCGCTCCGCGCGGCGGAACTGTGCTGCACGCCAATGATGTTGATCAAAAATTTTGGCGCTCACGGGGCACGTCTCCTGCAATTCAACATGCAGGATCAGACCGGCGGCATATCGGCCGCTATGTCCTCGTCGCGAAGCGCGCCGGCTTGGTCCTGCTTTTCACTGCCTTCCGTCTCGGTCTAGCAGCGAATGCCATCATCATAGCCAAATGGCCTAAATGAAGGAAGCAGAATTTAGCCTTATGGCCTAATTTAATTCACAGGGACGAAATTTGCCAAGTCGCTCGGCCTATAATCGTGAAAGGCTCTTGGCCGATAACGACGGTTTTCTGGCCAGGATTGCTTGAGACTGGCTCGAGCCGAAGTGGATTCATATGGAACCGTTTGAACGTGGGGCCACCAGTGCCATCCACCATCGAGTAGATTTTTCCGTCCCGCAGATCGACGTCGTCGGGGTCGATGACGACAATGGCGTCATTCCCGATGATCGAGTTCAGCTCTCCTTCCGTTAGGGTGATTGCGAAGGCGTTTTCACCTGCGTCTGGACAGGGAAGCGCGCCTTCAGGGTCGCTGATCGCCTCGCGCCAATTTGCAGCAGAACTGGCCGAAATCAGGGGAACCATGCGGATCGGGCGCGGATCAGCGGATGCCCCATTGCCGAGTATCTCGATAGGCAGGACCCCCAATGCCCGCGACAACGCCGCGAGCATGTCTATGGACAAACCTCGCTCGTGGCGCTCGATCTTTGCGATTGTGGTGAAATGGACGCCCACCTTCTCGGCCAACTGCTCCATTGTCAGCCCTTTCTCCTTCCGGAGATGTCTGAGATTGTTCTTTACTCGGTGCGCGCGTGCCATCACCTGCCTCCATTCCAATAAGCCTTATTAGCCATACGGCTATGGCTGCGCCATATGAAAAGCGGGTTAACGGGCCTTGCTTTAATTAGCCGAATGGCCTAATTATTTAGCCATGACGTTAGATCAGTATCTCAAAGAGAATGAAATTTCGTTCTCCGAGTTCGCGCGCCGCATCGGCACCCCCCACGCGCGGACAGTTGAAAGGTATGTGAAGCGCGCCCGCGTTCCTGCGGGGAAGATGATGGCTGCTATTTGCGAAGCGACTGGCGGCGCGGTCCAGGCCAAGGATTTCTTCGAGCCATCCTCGCCGACTTCAGCAGCGGCTTGATCCATGACCAGGGGGCGTGGGCGCAGGATGCGAACCGCGGCCGAGGAGGCCGAATTCCGGCGCTTGGTGGACGATGCGCGGGAGCGCCATAATCTGTCCGATATCGCAGCGCGGTACACGAATTTGAAGCGGCGCGGCGGCACTGAAATGGCGGGGCTCTGCCCGTTCCATGACGAGCGGACCCCCTCGTTCGAGGTCAACGACGCCAAGGGCAGCTATCATTGCCACGGATGCGGCCGGGGCGGCGATGCCTTCCGATTCCTGATGGAAAAGGTCGGGATGACCTTTCCCGAAGCCTATGAGGTATTGAGCGGGGACGAGTTCCCCGTCGTGACCGAAGAAGAAAAGGCGCGGCGGAAGGCGCTGGACGAGGTGGAGACGGCAAGGCGGATAGCTTTAGCTCGCGACATCTGGTCCCGAACACAGCTCGCGGCGGGAACGCCTGCAGAAGTATATGCACGATCCAGGGGAATCGAGGCCGAACTGCCGGGTTCGGTGCGTTTTGTCATGACGCCGCGGTGGGTCAATCGAGAGACTGGTGAGGTCGGGCGCAGCTATCCAGCCATGGCCTGCGCGCTTCAGGACGCATCGGGCCGCGTCGGCGGCGTGCAGTGCGTGTTCCTGGCGGATGGCGGGCGGCGGAAATACGCGCGGACATATGCCGACGGCACGCAGGCCAAGGCGAAACTGACATTCGGCGTGATCGTGGGGTCCGCACTGCGCTTGGGCCCTATCAGCGAGCGCATAGTCGTTTGCGAAGGACCAGAAGATGGGCTGACACTCATGCAAGAATTGCCTGGCCGCACGGTCTGGGTGGCGTGCGGCACGGCCCTGATGTCGCGCATTGAAATTCCGGCGGGGGTCCGCGCCATCACGTTAGCTGGAGATAATGGCGAAGCAGGCCATCGTGCTGTTGCACAATCCCGCACCGCCTTTTTGGACTGCGGCCTGCTCGTTGATGAAGTATATCCTGCAGAGGGATACAAGGATTGGAACGATGAGCTGCGGGGCATTCGCGCATGACGGCGATGCTTCGCGATCGCTTCGACGCGTCCGCCGCAGTGGTCGGGCAGCCGATCGAGATAAAGCCGATCTTGGGCGAGCCAACCGCTTTTCCGGTCGATGCGCTGAGTCCGCGCCTCAAAGACGCGATCATGGCGATCGTGGATATCGTGCAGATCCCGATCTCCATCGCGGCGCAGTCGGTGCTGGGGGCCTGCTCCCTGGTGGCCCAAAGCCGACTGACGGTCGAACTGCCAACGGGCGAACAGGTGCCAGCATCGGCCTTCCTATTTTCAGTGGCAGCGTCAGGCGACCGCAAATCATCGTGTGACAAGCAGGCGTTGAAGCCGGTTTATGACAAGGAGCGGCGGCTGCGCGCCCAGTTCGAGGCGGCACAGCTTCATTACAATATCGACAAGAGTGCCTATGACGCGGCGCTGTCGAAATCCAAACAAGCGGGAGGAAGAGATCGTGATGCGATCCGCCGCGCGATGGAAGACTGCGGCAGGCCGCCGATCCCGCCAGCGCAGCCGATGCTGTTGGTCGAAGACCCGACAATCGAAGGCGTCGTAAAGCTGCTGGACGAGGCGTATCCGTCTGTAGGCCTGTTTTCGGACGAAGGCGCCAAGATGCTTGGCGGTTACAGCATGCAGGAGGACAAGCGCGCATCGACGGGCGCGCAGCTGTCGCAGATGTGGGACGGAAAGCCGATCAAGCGCGTGCGCGGCGGCGACGTCACAAAGTTTCTTGCCGGTCGGCGGGTATCGCTGCACCTGATGGTCCAGCCGGGTGTCGCGCTTGGCCTTTTCGGCGATAAATCCTTGAGGGATCAAGGCATGTTGAGCCGGATGCTTGTCGCTTATCCCAAGAGCATCAAGGGCGAGCGGCTCTGGAAAGAGCCTACGCCGGAAGCGCACGCCGCCTTGGCTGCATATCACAGTCGTCTCGACAGCCTCCTTGCAGTCTCATTCGACAATATGGACCCGGAGACGCGCGAACTGACCTTCTCCATCGCGGCCCTTCAGCCTGATGCGCGCGCCATGTGGATCCGGTTCAGCGACCATATCGAAAAGCAGCAGGGCAAGAACGGCCCGCTGGAAGAGATAAGCGACCTCGCGTCAAAGATCGCGGAGCACGCGGCCCGGCTGGCTGCCATCATTTCATATTATGAGAACGGCTTGCACGTCGCCAGGGACGGCATCAGTGCCAACGCTATGGCCGCAGGCATTCAGCTCGGCCAGTTCTATCTGAGCGAAGCGCTGCGCCTCTACAATGCCGGGTCTGTCGACGAGGACAGCGACAACGCGTCCGCTTTGATCGAATTCATCCGCAAAAAGGAGGCAAAGCAGGTCGGTATGCGGTGGCTTAGCCGCAGCGCACCGAAAAACGTTCGTCCCGCCCGCATATTGCGACGGGCAGTCGAGTTGCTGGTCGAAGCGGGCCACCTCCACCCGATCAAGGGCGGCGCCCAGATCGAGATCGACGGCGTCACCATGCACCAAAAAGAAGCCTTCACCGTCATCTATGGAGAGGACTGATGCAGGGGTTCACTCTTTTCGATCCAGGTGAGGCGACTGCTTGGGCCGAAAAGTCGGCTGGCCAAGGAGTCGCAAAACGCGACACCCACGCCGCCGACCAAAGTGTCGCAAGTGTCGCAAGTGTCGCCCAGCCTTTGGATAAAAGGTTGGGTATCCTAACCTCATCCCCGGCGGACGCGGCGCGCTCGGCAGTTCGCGACCTGGCCTATATCATGCGCCCGGCGAACGTCTCGTTTTCGGACTGGGCTACGTTGATCTCCGACTTGCAGGACTTCACGGAAACCGCGTTGCCTTTCGCTCTGGCGAAGGGGTGGCAGCTTTTCGACCTTTTCGCGGTGCCGGCAAATCCCACCCATCGCCGCGTCGATCAGGTTGGCCTGGTTCCGATGCTGCGGGGGCGGCCAGTCCGCATCATTGATTCGAACCGAGCGGCAATCACCAATCGGGTTGGCCCGCCCAACACATTCTATCGCCACGCGCCAGGCTGTTCTCAGCCATTCGACCGCAGTGGCGGCGCGCTGATCTGGGACATTTATTTGAAGGAAATCGCGTCTTGAAACCAAGTGTCGCAAGTGTCGCAAACTGTCGCCCGCCAGCCGATAGGCCCAGTCCTTGGGCTATTCGTGGCAACTGTCGCCCAAGTGTCGCCCGCAATCTGCGACACTTCGTAGCGTGGCGTTCAGCCCCTATTTTGGCGCTGCTGACCACCTGCGGACAGACACAGGCGTATGCCGCAGAAAACTGCGGTTTTTCGCGGATGCCTATTTTTTTGATTTCCCACCAGCGCGGGGTGGTCGGGACAGGGGGAGGGGAATACGGCCTACAGCCGTATCCCCTACCTCCCCCCACCTGTCAACTCCCGACCTTGGGGGTGGCGAGTAGTATGACCACGCGATCCCCGCTCGCTCGCTTTGCACGCCTTGGTCACGAACCCGACCCAGCCAATGCGCGTCGCGCTGCCCGCCTCGCCTGGCAGGATCACGGGCTCATCCTCATCAACCCCGAATGGTTGGCCAGTTGGGCTGACCGCAAACAGGCCGAGCTGTTGGCCGAAAAGCTCTTTGGAAAGAGGAAGGAAACGAAATGACTGACTTCTATAGGCGCTGGGGGCAGATGCAGAAGCGGGGTGATCGCATCCGTCGAACGGCTGGTGTCATCATGATTCTGACGTGGGTTTTGATGGGTGCGACGGCTCTGGGCGGCGTCTACCTCACCACGCATCCCGAGCTGATCGGCAAATTTGCGGGGCGGGTTGTCGCCGGGTTCAAAGGGGTGAATGACTGACATGGCGATCGGCATCCCCTTCGATGAAGCTAACCTGGTGCTCCGCGCCCCGACACCCGAGGACGCGGCGGCCGGCACGGTCTACGACCTGCATGTCCATCGCTACAATGATCTGGACGGGCAGCCGAACGTCATCAGTAAATGGCAGTTCACGCCTGAAGAACTTGCCCGTGTCGTCGCCAATGGCGGGGTCTTCTGGTTCAACTGCTGGGGCCATACCCACCCGCCGATCTGGACCGCTGGGGACAGTCCTTTCATCCGTGTTCCGGACAAAATTCCCGGGTCGGAAACGGACGGCCAATGACTATCGGCGCGAGCCTTGAGCAGCGCGTATTTCGCGCTGTGCAGGAACACTTCCGCGTGTTTGGGGCATCCCCCAGCTACTGCGACATCGCTCGCGCTGTCGGAATCGCGCCGCGCCATGTCGGTAGACCATTACGCGGCTTGGTGCGGCGCGGCCTGCTATCCGCCGAAGCGGGAAAGGCGCGGTCAATAAAGCTGATCGATCGCGTCGCCAATCTGTCTGATCTGGAGATTGAGCAGGCGGTGAAGGCGCGTGGTGGTTTCGTGTCCTGGGACGCCCAAGATGTGGCGGAATGCGGAATAGAAAAATGATGTGGATTGAACCACCTGTGTGCCATCCCGGGAGGCGAGAATGGTTCGACTGCGCAAGGTCAAAGGCAGGGGAAAATCCAAGGCAAAGGCCGCGTCGTCCCGCAAAGCCGATAAGCCTTTCGCAGATCAGCCGACGCCTGAGATGCAGGCGCGTGTCGCGTTCTCGCTTGGGCCTGTCGTTTCCGAAATGGGCGACGTCCTGGGCCTTGCTTATCGCCGCAGGCCATTGATTGAAACGATGGCGTCAAAGGGGGCGATAAGTCCCGACGAGATTGGCGCCCTTCGTTATTATCGCACCGCTTTCGATCGCTCCGAACGATCACCGGTAAAATCCTGCCTCAACATTTCGTCGAGCGGACGCGCGGCACCGGCGGCGTTCGGAATGAAGAGCGCCACGCCTTCTATGCTGGAGGCGAAGCGGAAAGTGGCCATGTGCGAAAGCATCATGGGCCACGCAAAGGACACGATGCGCGGCGTCGTTTTGGAAGATAAATCGTTCAGCCAGATCGCCATGGAGCGCTTCGGTTCGCGCACGGTTATTCCGCCCCGGAAGGTCGACAAAGAGGGTCGTGCACGCGGCGATCACCGCGAGAAAATTGCGCCGAAATCCGGGCGCCACCGCGAGCTGATACGGCAGGAATTCATCGTTGGGATGCGCTTGCTGACGGACGCTATCCGCCGCTCCATCACGACCGGCGCGGTCGAAGAGGTATGGGTGCAGCCCTTGGAAAACGGTGGCGCAATCATCCGTCGCAGCTTCGCCGCGCCGGCGGGGCGCTATCGCTGCTGGGGGGATAATGTGTTGGTCGATCGCGTCATGTCCGACCTTCGCAAGACACATGGCGACGATCTGCAATTCCCGTCTGCTGCCGCCGCGATCGCGGCCCTGAAGGATGCGGAAGACGGACGCCTTCGCCATCTCCAGCCAGAGGAACTGGCCGCGTAGCCATCTGTCGCTTAACGACAGTGGCGACCCCAATTCGCTACTAGGCTATACAATTGCATCGTGCGTGGATCGCCCTCACCTGATCCCTGCGAGGCATGAACCGCTTGACCCAGAAGGCAGCCATCGAGAGAATGACGCTTCAAGCATTGGCAGGGGATGGAAACGCCATGGATGACATGACGAAAATGGAATTCAACAAAGTCGATCAGCAGCTTCATGTGCTGAAGACTATGATCGAGGTTCAGCACCTGAGGAACGAGGGCATCTATGCCGTGCTTCGCAAATTGATCGAGGCAAATCCTGGCGCGGTGCATGTCGACGAAATTGAGAAAATTCTCGAAGAGACCCAAGGGGCAGGGACGCATTTTCGCGGGGCTGAACAACGTAGAGGGGACATCAACGAGTTCCTGCGGGACGTAGGTCTCGTCAAACGCGTCTAGCGGAGAATTTCGAGAGACTTGCGCGGGGGCAACTCGTGTGTCATAAACGCCACTGTTAGTAACTGCGCCCGCAGCCGGAAACGGTGAGCGGGCGTTGTCGTACTTGGCGGTCGCCGGGACCGCCTCTCCATCCATTCAGTTCCGCTTGTCGAGCCATTTGCGATGCCCACCGGGGCCGTGGCGCAGAGCGGAAGCCGCCGGACAATCCGCGACCCCTGCGCGGGGTGTTCTGCGGCAATCATTCTGCAGGGAGAATGCTCATGTCCGTCCTGGTGTCCGATCGCCAGAAATTGACCCGTGATGAAGTCGACGAAGGCTTCCATCTGCTGGCCGAACTCGATCGCCTGCGCCGCCAGATCACGCAGACCGCCGACCGGCTGGCCGAGCTTGGTGTCGATGCAGCGCCGGTGCCGACCGCGCGGAATGGTGGCACCGTGGTCCTTCGCGCCGACGCGCCTGGGCAAGCCACGATTGCAGATGTCGTGAGCCAAGGAGAACGGGTCGCCGCTGTCGTGCTGGAGCAAATGAAACACCGTGGATGAGCCCAGCTGGCGAAGCGACAAGCGCAAGACATCCGAGCGTGGATATGGTGGGAAGTGGCAGAAGGCGCGGCTCACATTCCTGGCCGCCAACCCGTTATGCGAGCGGTGCGAGGCGAAGGGCAAGGCGACGCCTGCCACGGTTGTCAATCACCGCGTGCCGCACAAGGGCAACCTGAAACTATTCTGGAATCGTAAGAACTGGGAACCGGTGTGCAAGCCGCATCACGACGGCGAGATCCAGAGGGAAGAGCGGAGTGGCATCGTCCGCGGAACCGACCAAGCGGGGCGACCAACTGATCCATCGCACCCATGGAATTGCGGAGGAAAAACATAGGAAAGTGCGCCACCGATCTCGCCGGCGGCGCGATAATTCACTAGCTCAGTTGCCCGGTTCAGCCAAGTCAGCTTTAAGTTCATCGATGGCGGCTTCGAGAGCGATCACGCGGGTCCTTGCGGTATGCACATGCTGTGTATCAGCAAGCACGCGCACGCCGCTATCGTCCTTTTGCGCTTCCAATATAGCAAGTTGAATCACCATTTTCCGATAAGATGACTTAGCTTCAAGCAGCGCTGCCTCCAAACCTGCCAGCAATTTGTCGTTTTCTGTCATGTGCTTTTTCCTCGAAAGTCCTAGCCAGCCTGTGCCGGGTCCGCCGCTCTTACCGTCTGAGCGATGATATGCGACCCCCCGGGTGGAAAGTTTGAGCGATGTCTACTCTCTGACCGGTGGCGACCCTGCATGCGCACTGAGAGCAATTTTTGAGGGGGGAGGGTTTAGGTCAGTTGTCCCCCGCCATGTCGTCCAGGTTGTCGCTCTTCTTTTGGTTTGGATTAGTGCGCAGATGAGGCTTCGCGCCTTCCCGGCGAACCGTGTGGGCGTTATCGATCTGACCCTTGTCCGCCATACGCATAGCGGCGTCCAGCGGCGTGAACCCGCTATTCCCGCTCAGCTTGACCGCGGTGATGTTCCCCTTTGAGTCGGCCTTCGCCCCGACCACCTTTTTAACCATAATTTGCACTCCCGATTCGTTGGCCCATTTTCATACCACATCGCTCATCTGCTTTCAGTTCCTCCGGAGGGTTTCATGTCCAACCTGATCGAACTGCCGGGAGGCGATGGCGTCCCACCTGAACCAAACTGGCAGACGATTATCGGGCGCGCTGCGGACCGCGAAGCCGCTGCCGGATACTGGCGCGAGATCGTCAGCGAGGTGCGCGGCGCGGAGAAGCTGACTGTTGCGAACGCTCATTCGATTAAGCGGCTGGTCGTCGCCTATGTCACTTTCGACATCAGCGCGCGCGAGGTACTAAAATCCGGGCCGGTCATCAAAGCCAAGAAAACCGGCGTCCCGACTTACAACCCGTGGTGGACGACCATGTCGAACGCGGACAGCCAGGCGAAGTCACTGGAAAAGGAACTGTGCATCTCTCCGCGTGATCGCGGGAACGGCGCGAAGGTCACCAAGAAGACCGCGCGGACAACTGGATCGGCGAGGTATCTGAGGGACCGTGGCTAACCGCTTCCTGTCCGAGCCGGACCCCACCACCGCATGGGCCAAAGCCGCGATCGAAGGCAAGCTGTTCACTGCTGGCGAACTGGTGAAGCACGCTGCCGAACGCCATCTGCGAGACATCCGCGACGGCGAGAAGAGGGGTATTTTCTGGCGTCCGGAGGAAGCGGCGCACGCTCTTGAATTCCTGCCTTCCGTGTTTCAGATCACTGACGGGCCCAAGGCGGGAGAGCCGTTTTTCCCGCTTGAATGGCACACCTTCGTCATGGGTTCGCTGTTCGGCTGGCGCCTCGCCAATAACCGCTGGCGCTTCCGATCTGGCTGGATGGAAACCGGAAAGGGGCAAGCGAAATCGCCGCTCATGGGCGCGATCGGCGTCTACATCATGGGATGGTGCGACATTGCGCGCGCGCAGTGCTACGCCATCGGCGAGGACAAGAAGACCGCCAACGTCCTCTTCCGTGATGCCGTGGCGATGTGCCGGGCGGATATTCCGGAACACGACGCGGGCGAGAGCCTGGAGGGATTGGGCGAGGTCGTCATCCGCGGCGAGTTGGAAAATGCCTGGAAGATCGAGCATCCCGACACCGGGTCGTTCTTCCAGCCGATTGCCAGCGGCGAAAGCCTTTCCGGGCCGCGCCCCAACTATGTCGCCGGTGACGAAATCCACGAACTGACGGACGAGAACGTCCTTCAGACATGGAAGCGCGGCATCGATAAAGTGGCTGGCAATGCATTGATGCTTTTGGGGACGAATACCCCCGCGACATCGCAGCATGTCGGGACTGCATGGTCTGAAATGTATCAGCAGATCGCTAGGGGCGAAGCGCGCGACGATAGCGCGTTCGCCTTTATTGCCCGGGTCGACAAGGTTGATCGTGAGACTGTGTTCGAGAACGAAAAGTGCTGGCAGAAAGCGCTACCAGCGCTGGGCGAGACGTTCCCGATCGAGAACATTCGCGAGACAGTGGCTGGTGCATTGCTGCGGCCGTCTACGAAGTCGTCCGTCAAACGCCTCTACTTCGGTATTGATACTGCGTCTGCAGAATTTTGGATCGACGAAGAGAAATGGTCTGCGGTGCAAGGGCCGGTGGACGAAGCGCTGATGCGCCATCGTTACTGTCGGCTGGCCCTCGACCTGTCCCAAAAGAATGACCTCACCGCTTTGTCGGCCGCGTGGGAGCCGATGGGTGATGAACCAATCGCTGTTAAGACTTGGTATTACACCACGCAGGAGGGGCTGAAGGACCGGGCAGAGCGCGACAAGGCGCCATATGTCGAGTGGGTCGAAGACAAGTATTTGGTCGCTACGCCCGGCTCTACCATCGATTACACCTATGTGGCGATGCAGGTGTCCCGGCTTCGAGCTAACCAAAATGTTATCGAACTGGTCGTCGACTACGCCTTCATCTCTTCATTTATGGATGCCTGCGCGGAAGTCGGCCTGGAAGTCTGGTTGTATGGCGGACCCGACAAGCCTGAGGGTCGCGGCCTCAAGATTGTAGCGCATGGGCAAGGCACGAAAATCGTGTTCGAGGATCGGCAGCTATGTATGCCGCATTCTATCACGCGCACGGAAGATGCGATCCTTGATGAGCGGATCATCATCGATAGCTCGCCAGTGACCTATAGCTGCGCGGCCAATGCTGCCATCGACGCAGACGGCCAAGGAAACCGCGCCTTTAACAAGAAGAAATCACGCGGTCGGATCGACGGCATGGTGACGACCGCCATGGCGGTTGGCGCCGCTACCGCAACTTTTAAACCGAAGAAGAGGTCCGTCTACGCCACACGCGGCGTATTGAGGGTCGGGGGAGCACGGTAATATATGGCTTCTCCGGACGACTATATCCGGGCCGCTGGCGGACGCCGTAGCGTTGCGCCGCCCCGCACAGCACGATCTGGCCCAGCCCTTTCTGGGCGGATCGTCGCCTATGACAGCTACAGTCTCGCCGATCCCCAGATGTTGGAAATGATGCGGATGGGCCATGTCAGCGCGTCCGGGGTAGCTGTTAGCGATCGAATGGCGTTGCGCAATAGCACCTTCTTTCGTGCCATGGCTTTGATTTCTGGCTCGATGGGCAAGCTACCTATCCATCTGATGCGACGGAAAGGCGACCTCACTGAAAAGGCGACTGACCACCCTCTATTTAGCGTCTTGCACCGCAAGCCGAATGACTTTCAAACAGCTAGCCGGTTCAAGAGCTACATGCAGCTTGTCGCGCTGCTCGACGGCGCTGCATATGCCCTAAAGGTCCGGTCCCGCGGTGCTGTGCGCCAGCTAATCCCGTTGGCGCGCGGGTCGGTGAAGCCTCAACTTTCCGACACATTCGAACTGACGTTCAAATATAATCGACCGAAAGGCGGATCCGTCATCCTTCAAAAGGAAGATGTCTTCCATTTCAGCACTCCCCTTTCACTGGACGGGCTGAATGGCGTGTCCTTGCTGGATGTGGCGGCCGATACACTGGGCATGACAATCCGCGCTCAGAAGGCGATGTCGCGGTTGCTCACCAAAGGCGGGCTTGCGCGTGGTGCACTTGAGAGCCCCGATTCGCTCGGCGATGAGGCGATCGAGCATCTGCGGGATAGCTTACGCGAGGGCTACTCTGAATCCGAAGCGTCAGATGATTGGCTGATTCTGGAAGAAGGGTTGAAGGCCAATCCCTTCGGCACCAATGCCCGCGACGCGCAAGTGATAGAACTTATGAAGCGGGAAGCGGAAGAGGTTTCGCGCTTCACCGGCGCCCCGCGCCCGTTGCTGATGTTCGATGAGACAAGCTGGGGATCAGGCGTTCGCGAGCTTGGCCTGTTCTTCGTCACCTACTGCCTCATGGACTGGTTCGTCATATGGGAAGAGGCGATCTGGATGTGGCTGCTGACCCCTCAGGAGCAGCAGACTTATTATGCCAAGTATAACGAGGGCGCGCTGTTGCGGGGCTCGCTCACTGACCAAGCAAATTTCTTCAAAGCCGCCCTTGGCCCCAACGGCGCGTGGATGACGCCCAACGAAGTTCGCGACAATTTCGACCGCAATCCCGTCGAGGACGGCAATGACCTGCCACGCCCCGGCACCACCGCCGCAGAGATCGCCAAGGAGGGCGCTAACCAATGAAGTTCAACAGCCTGATGGCGGTCACCGCCATGGCCCGTCCACCAGAAATGCCCGACTTGGGACGCGGTAGCGACTGGAAGTTTGAAACCCAAGCGCTCGCCCCAACCTTCCGAAAATTCGAGGTTAAGGCGCTGGCGGAAGGTAGGACCACCATCAGTATTTTCGATTACATCGGCGATGACGGCGAAGGCGGCGGCGTTAGCGCCAAGCGCGTAGCCGGCGCTTTGCGACCGCTTGCGGGCAAACCGATCACCGTCGAAATGAACTCGCCTGGCGGCAACTATTTCGAAGGCGTGGCCATCTATAACCTACTGCGCCGACACGACGCGGAAGTGCATGTTGAGATACTCGGCATTGCAGCGTCGGCCGCCTCAGTCATCGCTATGGCGGGCGATACGATTTCCATCGCCGCCAACGCCGAAATTATGATCCATGAAGCAAGGGGTCTCTTCTTCGGGACGAAGTCCGAAATGTCCGACACCGTTGGCATTCTCGCACATCTGGATGATGCGATGACCCAGACCTACGCCGCCAGGTCTGGGCGGGGCAAGGCGGAGTTCGACGCCATGATCGAAGGCAAGGATGTCTACTTTCGTGGGCAAGAAGCCATAGATATTGGCCTCGCCGATCTGCTGCTGGACCGCGAAGCGCGAATGCCCGTCTATGCGTCGGCCGGCGAATTTCCGACCGATAAGGAATCCCTTGATCAGTTTCTCGCGAAGCAGAACATGCCGCGTTCGCAGCGGCGTGACCTGTATCGCGCGATCGGAACCGTTACGCCGCGCGCTGACGGCTCCAACCCTGCCACGCACAACGCTGGCGATGAACCGGAGCCGGACTTTTCCGCGCTCCTCCAGGCCATGACGGCCTAACCCCAACAAGGACTATCCCATGAACATGATGACGAACCTGCGTGGCACTGCCGCGACGGGCCGGGGCCTCATCGCCGTGCGCGCCGAAGCCCAGGTGAAGAAGCCCGCCTCCCTGGACGACATTGTCGTTGCCTTTGAGGCTTTCAAGAAAACCCACACCGATCAGATCGACGAGATCAAGGCCGGCAAGACGGACGTTCTGACGACTGAAAAGCTGGAAACCATCAACAAGGCGATCGAAGAGCTAACCGCTGCGGTCGATGACCAGGCGAAGATCCAGGCTGCCGCCAAACTCGGCAATGGTGGCGTGATCGGTGATATCCAGGCCGACCCGGAATACACCGCCGCATTCAAGGCCCATATGCGCAAGGGCGAAAAGGCGCCGGCGGAATTCGAAGCGGCAATGTCCAAGGGCACCGATGCAGACGGCGGCTATCTGGCACCGATCGAATGGGACCGCACCATCGGCGAAAAACTGAAGCGCATCAGCCCGATGCGCCGGGAATCGCGTGTCATCACCATCAGCGTGGCGGGTTTTAAAAAACACTTCAGCGACCGCAACGTGGGGTCGGGCTGGGTCGGTGAAACCGCATCGCGGCCCGCCACCAGCACGCCGCAGATCGGCACGGTCGATTTCACACCGGGCGAGCTATATGCCAACCCGGCGATATCGCAGCAGCTGCTCGATGATGCGGCGGTCGACCTGGAGCAGTGGCTTTCGGACGAGGTGCAGACCGAATTCGCTCGTCAGGAAGGCATTGCTTTTCTTTCCGGCGACGGCGTCAACAAGCCGTTCGGCATCCTCAACTATGTCACTGGTGCTGCGGCTGCCAATCGCCATCCATACGGCGCGATCGCGGCGGTCGCATCGGGTCAGGCCGCCACTGTAACCGGCGATAGCTTCGTCGATCTAATGTATGACCTTCCGTCGGAATTCACCGGCAACGCGAAGTTGTACATCAATCGGCAATCGCTTCGGGTTGCCCGTAAGCTCAAAGACGGGCAGGGAAATTTCCTGTGGCAACCAGCTTACAGCGCCGGTGAGCCGCAGACGCTCAATGGCGCGCCCATTGTCGAAATGCCCGACATGCCCATCATCGCCGCCGGCAACATCGCTGCGCTCTACGGCGACATGGAGGCCACCTATTTGGTGGTCGACCGCATCGGCATTCGCGTCCTGCGCGACCCCTACACGAATAAGCCCTTCGTGCATTTCTACACCACGAAGCGTGTCGGCGGTGGCGTCCATAACCCCGAGCCGATGCGGGCGCTCAAGATCGCTGCATCGTAGCCTGCAATCCGCCGGGGTGGGTGAAACACCCACCCCGGTTGACCGAAGCGACGCGGCCGAAGCGCCGTTTCGATCAACCAGGAGAACTCAAATGACTGATCTGAAGTTGCTCGACGGGACCGTCGAGGATGTATTGGCTGCGCTGAAGGGTGCCTCTGCCGAAGACCGCGCCGCTTTGTTGGCCGCCGAAAAGACTGGCAAGAACCGAAAAGGTGTAACTGACGCGCTCCAGCCAGAGGCGGCTGTCGATGAAGCTAAGGCGCGGCGGGAAGGTGACGCCGAAATCATCGCGGCTACCAGTTTCGACCCATCCGGCGCGCCGGCGCAGGTCGTGCCGGACGTCGATCCTTCGCATCCGGCAGTTGATGTGGACCCCCGCGCCAACACGACGGCCGAGCAGAATCGGATCGACTTCAACGATCCTGGCAAACCAGGTGTCGACGTCGTGTCCGAACAGCTCGGTATGACCAAGCCTGGCGACGTCGCCGACGCGGCGGAATAATCACGGGCCGGGAAACCGGCCCAATCCGCTGGAGGATGTATGGCGAAAATCGATGATGTCGATCGGATCGACCTCAATGGCCCTGGGCTGGACAAGGCGCTTGCTCGGACCCGTGACTATGCGGATTTAATGTCCGTCAACGCGGATCAGTTGCTCGCGAACTATTCGATCCAAGCCACGGATTCGAACAAGCTCCTGATGTGCAAGGCTGCGGCTGCCACGATCGTCACTGTTCCGGCTGGCCTGAACGATTTTACCACCGGGGCAGCGGTCTGCATTGGCCGCTACGGCAATGCCACTGTGACCATCACCCCAGGCGCGGGTGTGACGTTCGAGCTGCCCCAGGGCGTTGCTCAACCACTGACGATCAATAGCCGTTACGGCGTTGTGCGCATGACCAAGCTGGCCCCTGATCGCTGGCTTCTGCGTGATGCGCTGACCGCCGGGGGCTGACGCAAGTCAGACGAGGAGGCGAAATGGTTTTACCGGTTTCTGTTGAGGAGGCGCGCGCGCAGCTTCGCGCCGATTCCGAAGATCAGGATGAGGAGATCAACGATTTCATCCGGGATGCTGCCGATTGGGTCGAAGGTTACACCGGCCAAATTCTTGAGGCGCGCGACGTGCATGAGTATTTTTCTGGTTTCCGACCTGTCGCGCTCCGCGCATGGCCGATAGCCCCTAACGCTGTTCCGGTTGTCAGCTACATAGGAAGCGACGGGCAGCCAGTAATAGTCAACGGCGTGCGGCTGACTGCCATCAACCGCCCCGCGCGCGTCGGCTCAAGCCTGGGGCCATTCTGGCCTTTCGTGGATAGCAAGCAAACCTTCAAGGTCACTGTGCGGGCAGGCTATGAAAGCCCCAACGATGTGCCACGCAGCCTTTGCCGGGCGATGCTGGTGCTGATCGGCGCCTACGACGCTGATCGCGAAGGCGGGGATATCTTGGCCAAGGCGGAAGAAACAGCACGTCGCCTGTGTCGCCGCTTAAAAAGGCACACTCTATGAAAAAGGGCGAACTCAACCGGCGTATTACGATCATGCGCGCGGGTGAGATCGATGATGGAACTGCGACCGTGCAAGGCCCACTTGCAGCAGTCGGCAAGCGCTGGGCGAAGAAGCGGGACGCCAGCGACGGCGAGCGCTTCCGCGCCGGCGAGCGGGGCCAGGAACTTACTACCCGGTTCGTCGTGCTGAGCGACAGCCTGACGCGCACGATTACTGGTCGAGACACTATCGCCCTCGGTGCCGTCAGCTACAGCGTCACTGGCACGAAGGAAGTCGATGCGCTGCGGCGCAACGACGGGATCGAGATTACCTGCACATCCCGGCCCGACAAACTGCCATGAAGCCGACCATCAAGCTCGTTTTGTCGAAGAACCTCAAGAGCAACCTCAAGGCGATGGGCAAAGCGCTCCGCCGTGAGACGCTGGTGCCGATTATTGAGGACCACCTCGAACCGATGGCGGAGGACATGCGCTCGCACGCTGCTCGGGCCTCGGGTGAAATGGCTGATAGCGTGACTGTCGGAACAGAGCTGTCACCTGCACAGGCAGAGACCAACGAGCCGATCGCGGAGATCGAGGTCTATGCGGGTCCGGGGCCACTGCCCCAGGCGATCCAAGAAGAGTTCGGCAACTTCCGGCAGGAGCCGCGGCCCTTCATCCGTCCGGCGTTCGACACGCATGTCGATAAGGCGTTGCGCCGCGTAGCGAATGACGGGGTCGATGCCGTGTTGAAGGCGGCGAAAAAGGGCTGATAAATGGACGAAGCGCTGCGCGGGCTGCTGCTCGGCACCACGGCGATCGAGAACGTCGTCGGGCGGCGGGTGGACTGGGGCGTGAGGTCCCAGGGCGCCACGCTGCCATCCATAACCCTGCACCATGTCAGCGGCATCCCGCAGATGCATATGTCCGGTCCCAGCGGCTGGAATCGCGCGCGGATACAGATCGATAGTTGGGGGCGTACCTACAAGGCCGCCAGCGATCTGGCCGATGTGCTGGGGAAATCGCGCGGTGGGTTGTTGGTCGGTTTCAGGGGCGACCTGCCGGGCGTTCGCATTCGGACCTTCGTTATCGGCCGCCGCTCTGACGACGATGTGGACGGGACCGATGTCGTTCACCGGACCAGCCTCGATGTCATGGTCTGGCACACCCCACTCTGAACAGGAGAGCATCATGCGGATCAAGATCACGACCGCGTTCATCGACAAGCAGGCCAAGGATCCTGAGGATGCCTTGGTTCCCGTCGACAAGGAAATCACCGTCACCGCTGAACGCGGCACGGAACTCATCGATCTCGGCATCGCCGAGGCGATCGATGGCGGCACCGCCGTCGTATCCACCACCCCCAAGGACTAAGTCGGGCGCGTCGCCCTTCAGGAGGAAAATATGGCAGAAACTGTTGCGGCGACCGATATTGGCTTCGCCACCACTTTTGGTCCCGTCGTCGGCAACGCCTATACGGCGCTGGCAGAAGTCACCGAACTCAACCCGCCCGAACTGTCGCGTGACAGCGTCGATTTCACCCACCACGGCAGCCCGGATCGACACCGCGAATTCAAGCCGGGGCTGTCGGACGCGGGCGAGGTCAGCCTGACCTATAACCTGGTGCCGGGTCTGGCGGATGACGCGGTGATTGCAACCCACCTCGCGTCCAATGCTGTCGAGGCTTGGCGCATCGTGTTTCCCAACGGCGCGCAGCTAAATTTCAAGGGCTTCGCTACGGCCCATGGACGCGCGACGCCGATGGATGACAAAATGACGGGATCGGCGACCTTCAAGGTTACCGGCAAGCCCGTCTTGACGCCGGCGGCCTGATCATGACGGCCGCCAATCCCCATCGGGGACAACTCGGGTTCGAGGTCGACGGCAATCGTTGGGTCTTCGCCTTCACCACCAACGCTCTCTGCGCGGTGGAAGAGGAATTTGACCTGAAGGATATCAGCGAGCTGGAGACCGTGCTTGCCGCATCCCCTTCGCTGCGGACCATCCGTAAGCTGTTTCGCATCGGGCTAACCGACTGTCAGCCGCAAATGACTGACCATGAGGCCGGTGAGATCATGCAGGCGGTCGGCGGTCTGGAACCCTCGCTCGAACTTATTATGCGCGCGGTCGAGCAGGCGTTCCCGGAGGCCGCCAAGGATGGCAACGGCGGCCCTCGGAAGGCGGCGCCCACGCCGAAGCCGGGCGCCCGTGGGACTGGGCGCGCCTCCACACCTCGTGGTGCGAAGCCCAAGGCCTAAATCCAGAGCAATTCTGGCGGCTCACGCCGCGAGAGATCGCCCGCGTCTTCGATGGGAAGGCGCGGGCTGCTCACAATCTTCATGATCTCATCATGCAGGCAGCTTGGACGTCTGCGGCGCTTGGCCGCTCGAAGAAGATTCCCCCACTGAAGCAGTTCATGCTCAAGCCAGTCGCACGCCCCAGGCGGCAGAACTGGCAATCCATGTATGCCGTTGCCGCATCCTGGGCGGCGGAACGCGGCACTATCCAGACTGAGGAGGGCACTGCATGAATATGGCAGTGGTCGGCGCCGCGCGCGTCGTGTTCGGCGCTGACACCTCCGATTTCGACGCAGGGGCCAAGGGTGTTGAAGGCGTCCTTGGCCGCCTCGTCGAGAAGTTCCAGCAGGTCGAAAAGCGCATCAAGGGGATCGGCGCTGGTGTCACGCTGGGCATCACGATCCCTTTCGCCGCCATGGTGCGCGCCGTCGACAAAGGTGCTGGCTCATTCGAGTCGCAGATGAAGAAGGTGGAGGCTGCCCTCGGCAATGTTACCGGCGAGGAACTGAAGCAGCTTTCCGACATGGCCCGCACGATGGGACCCGCCGTGGGTAAGGGCGCGACCGAAGCGGCCGAAGCGATCGAGGCGCTTGGCTTGGCCGGCGTCTCGACCGCCGACATCATGGGCGGCGCACTCAAGGCCGCCCTTGATCTTTCCGCCGCAGGGATGGTGGACGCCGCGTCGTCGTCTTCCCTGGTCACCGACATCATGGGGCAGTTCAAGATCACGGCGGCCGAACTGCCGGGCGTGGTGCAGAAGGTCGTCGGCGCGCTGGACACTTCCAAATTCGGTTTCGATGATTTCCGACTGGCGGTCGGGCAAGGCGGCGCGGTCGCCGCGTCCGCAGGCGTCGACTTCATGGACTTCGCCACCGCAATATCCGCGACCAGCACGCAGTTCACCAGCGGTGCTGACGCTGGCACGTCCTTCAAGACTTATATCCAGAGCCTCGTCGGCAACAGCAAGCAGGCGAAGGAGGCGATGCAGAAACTGGGCATTTCCTTCTTTGATGTCCGCACTGGCCAGATGAAGCCGCTGGCCGAACAGGCGCAGATCCTGCGCGACGCCCTGGGCGGGCTGACCGATGAATCAAAGACCGACGCCTTGAAGACGATCTTCGGATCGGACGCGTCACGCACTGCTATCGGCCTGATGGAACAGGGGCGCGAAGGGTTCGAAAAGCTGCAAGCGGCGATTGCCGGGGGCGACGTCGAGGCGAAGATCCAGAAGCGCATGGAAGGGTCGGAAGCGGCTGGTAAGCGCATCGCGGTGGCCTGGGAAAGCGTGAAGATCGCGTTGGGGCTGGACACGGGTCTGCTCGATATCGTCACCGCGATTAAGAACGGCTTCGCCACCATGCTGGAGGTGATCGCCAACGCGCCGCCCGCGGTGCTGAAGGTCGGGGCGGTATTCTCCGCGTTTGCCGCAGCGCTGGGGCCATTGCTCGTCGTCGTGGGTCATCTGGGCGCTGTCTTCCTGGCGAGCTTCGCCGCGTCGCGGTTCGGGCTGATCGGTCGCGCTTTGGGCCTCCTTATTGCGCCGGTCTCTACCATCATCGGTATGCTGGGCGAGTTCGGCCTAGCGCGCGTTTTGGCAATGGCTGGCACACGCCTTCTCGCACTGGCCGGGCCTGTGGGTTGGGCTGTGGGCGCTTTCCTGCTGTTTAAAGATCAGGTCATTTTCGCCTTGTCGGCGGTATGGAAGGGCCTGGTCGAAACGCTAGGCCCGCCGCTTGAGGCCATCATCTCCAAGGTCGGTGCGATATTCGCTAAGCTGTCGGGCGGCCCGGTCGGTGCAGCAATCGAAGGCCTGATCGGCATGCTGTCGAACGTGGCCGATGTGGTTGGCACGGTATTGGTCGGCGCGATCCTGCTGGCGGGCGAGATCATCGAGCGAACCCTTGCCGCCATCGTTGCCGTGATATCCGGCGTGGTGGATGTCATCAGCGGTGTCGTTGATGTGGTGAGCGCCCTGTTGCGCGGCGACTTCGCAGGCGCGTGGGAAGCGGCCGGCGCAATTGTCGAGACCGTGTTCGACACGATCATCGGCATCATCGCCGCCTTTGTGCCGGAAATCAGCGCGGAGCTGCAAGCAGCGTATGCCGCCGCCAAGCAATGGCTGGCCGATGGGTTCAGCGCCGTGATGGGCTGGTTCACGTCGTCGGTCCAGTCCGGCGTCAACTATGTCGCCAGCGCCTTTCCGAACGTCGTGGCTGCCGCTAAAGGCGTCTATCTGGGCGTGAAGGGCTGGCTGGTCGACAAGTTCGGCGGCCTGATGACATGGATCGGCAATGCCGCGAAATGGATAGGCGATAAATATTCTGCCTTGAAGGAGCGGCTCGGCCTTGGCGCCGCAGCCAACGACAACGCGCCGCCGCCGCCCGCCAAGCCAGAAGTCGCCACCGCGACATCTGGCCCAGCTCCGAAGCGGTCGGTCAATTTCGATGGCGAAGGTTCAGGCGGCAGCAAAAAGCCGCCGAAGGGGCGCAACACCGCTTACGACGGGGTGAACCGGCAGCAACTGGCTGACGACATTGCACTGGAAGCCGCGCGCCTGCGAGGTGACCGGGAAGCCGAACAGGCGATCAGAAACCGGCTGGACCTTAGCAAACAGATCGAGGCGTATCAGCGCACCGGCCTATCGCTTGAGGCGGCGACTGCGGCGGCGAAAAAGGATATGGCGGCGCTCGAGGCCGCCCGTCGCGATGGGTTGGCCAAGGATCTCCAGCGCGACGAAGCCGCTCACCAGATCGATCTCGCCCGCATCGCTGGCAACCGTTCTCTCGAAGAGACGCTTGAGCGACAGCAGGAGCTGAAGGACCGCATCGCCGCGTTCCAGCGTGATGGCCTCACTCTTGAGGAAGCAACGGCGCGGGCGCTTCGGCAGCAGCTCGACATCGACAATGCGCGCGCGGCAGTGCGCAAACGGCTTTTGCTCGAGGATGAGCAGGATCGTCAGCTGCACCTGGCGCAGACGCGAGGGGATAGTGCCGAACGCATCCGCGCGCTGGAAAAGGAAATCTTCATCAGGAATCGCCAGCGCGAGCTGGAACGCGATTTCCAGATGGATCCTGCATCGGCCAAGGAAAAGGCAAACCTTGAATGGGACGAGATGGAGAAGGCGCGCCAAACCGGCACCTTCCGCGACACGTTCAAGGAAGGCGTGCGCGCCGCCCTCGATGGCGACCTGAAGGGCTGGATCAAGAACTGGTGGAAAGACCGCGTCGCGAAGGGGATGGAAGAGGCGCTCAACAGCCTGTCCGACCTGATAGCCAGCCTGTTTTCGAACATCGGCGGCGGCACGGCGTCCGGCGGCGGGATCGGTGGCGCAATATCGTCCATCTTGGGCAGCGTGTTCGGCGGGAAGAAGACGCCTGGCTTCAAGACCGGCGGCAGCGGCGTCATCAAGGGGCGCGCTGGTATCGATGCGAACCTTGTTTCCTTCCGTGCGACCGCCGGCGAAATCGTCAACATCGAACGCCCAGGCAATGATAATGGCCCGGTAGGATCGACCGTCGTGCAACAGACGATCCAGTATTCCGGGGCGGTCGACATCGCGGACAAGCCCTTCGTCGCGCAAATGGCGGAAGCTGCGCGGCAGGCTGCGATCAACGGCATCATGGAGGCAAATAGGCGTCGTGGCTGATATCGAATGGCCAAAGGGGCTGATGCCCTACAAGACAATGTTTTACCTTCAGCCGCACATCGGCGGGCAAGAAAGCCCGATCACCCGGACGCGAAAGGTCTATGGGCTATCCGCCCCGCGCTGGATTGCTCGTCTCACCTTCCGGGCTGGCCATGGCTATGATGATCTTGGCATCGGCGTTGGCCCCAGCGGCGAGGATCCGATCTTCTGGGCGGCGCGTCTGGACGCGCTGATCGCTGAATTGCAGGGCGGCCTGAATTGCGTCCGGTTTCATGATTTCCGTCGCCCTATGCCGCAAAGCTATCTGACAAACTACGCGCCTCCGCTGGCGATCGTGGGCGGCGCGGCGGACGGTGCAACCACCATCAACGTGCAGCGCGGTTACGGCAACATTGGCCCCTCTGTTGGCGATTACATCGGCGGGGACGGTCGCCCGCATATTGTCACCCGCTCGACACCGCAGGCTGGGTCGATGATGTCTGTTGCGCCCGAATCGGGGGTCATCAGCCTCCAGTTTCAGCCCCCCTTGTCCAGCGCCATAGCCGCTGGCTCTGCGCTGGAAACAGGGCCGGTTACAGCCCGCTTCCGCCTGACAAGTGAGGATGCGGGGCAGAACGAGGGCGAGGTCGGTGCACCCATTGAATACGTGCTCGACTTTGCGGAGGAACTGAATTGAGCGGCCTTCGCAACCTTGACCCGGCGCTGCAAGCCGAGATCGAAAAGCCGGAATTGCGGCCCTTCCTTGGGGTGCATATTGATTTGCCCGACCCCGTCTTCGCAGTGACCGGGAATGCCACCATCTCCTATGGCGGCGAAGAGTGGACAGCGATCGGCGGCATTGGCCAGATCGACACCATCGGTGAAGGGACGGATGGTTCGGCGGTCGGCGTGAAGGCGACGCTCTATCAGATCCCATCCGAATTTCGCGATGACATCGCCGACCAGGCGGTGCGCGGATGCTTATACGAGCTCTTCGTCGGCGCCCTGGATGGTGGTTACAAGAACGTCATCGGCTTCAAGAATATCTGGAAGGGCCGTCTCGACACCTATGAGATCGTGGACGCTGGGAAGACCATCACGGTTACGGCAGGCGGCGAAAGCCGGATGCGTGACCAGCGCCGCCCAGCAATCAGGCGTTTCACCGACTGGTGGCAACAGCGCCGCTATCCTGGCGACAAGGCCTTCCAGTATGTCAGCCGAATGGTTGAAGTGCCGATCCTATGGGCGAAAGCGCGACAGGACGCGGTGCTGTGACCGACCCAGCGTGGGCGGAACATTGCGGCGACGGGTGGCGCCATCATGTCTTGTCCGCGACCGGTTTCGACATCTGCGATATCGTTGGTCCGTCGCCCCGGCGTCCACGCGAATGGGCGTCCATGATGCGCCGGCTAGGCGTCAGGGACATGGATGGCGTCATCGGGGCGGTTCATGGCCAGCCCATTCCGTTTCGCTTGGCCATGCGTGGAGATATCGTCCGGCGCGGCTGGGCGATTGGTGTCTGCCGAGGCGATCAGGCGGAATTCTTCGGCGGTCGATTCACCGCCATGCGCGAAGTGGACGGCGCTTGGCGATTACAGGCAGCCCTGGATCGAGTTTCGGAGCCGCTTGCTACTCATCCCGCGTAGCTCGATCGCGCTTCGCTCGCCAGGAACGACCAGCAGGTCGGTAACCGCTTGACCGAAAAACGAGAACTGGAGCCGCTGGGCGCCACTTGGCCCCGGCAACACCGTCTGCTGGCCGTTCCAGCTGGTCGCTGACGTGAGGCAGGCGACGAGATCGGCAGCCGCTTTAGCTGTCTCGAACCGCTCCTTCATTTTCTTGTCGGTGATGGCGGCCGATGCGGCGGCGATCGGCGCCGAGGCGATCATCAGAGAAAGAATCATCCGCTTCATGCGCGGATGTTAGCAGGAGTTCTGCGTGGGCAAAGTCCTGAAGGCGGTTGCGATCATAGCGGTCGCAGTCGCGGTCGCCTATTTCGCGCCCCAAATCTCGGCCGCGCTCGTCAGCGCAGGCCTCAGCACAGCTACCGCCGCCGCCATCACGACTGCGGTTGTGTCAACGGCGATTGCTGCGGGGGTCGGTGCCGGGTTGTCGCTCCTGGCGGGCAGGCCCTCAGCCAACGGCACGCCGGGCATGTTCCGGCAGTCGATTTCGAACAGCTTCATCATCTACGGCAAACGTCGCGTCGGTGGATTGCTGATCTTCTTCCATCCCCGCGGCAAGCGGGAACGCTATTTCGTGATCGCCGTCGCCGGACATAGGTGCAAGGGCGTTACGCGCTGGTGGCTTGGGGACGAACAGGTCACCGTCAATTCATCTGGCCAGGTCACGAGCGGCAAATACGCAGGCAACGCATGGCTGTGGTTCTACCGTGGAACGGACAACCAGGCTGCGCACCCGACGTTCGTCGCCGAGACAGGCGGCAAATGGACTGCCGCCCATCGCGGGCGCGGCACCGCCCTCATCTATGCAAAATTCAACCTGACCGACGACATCGTCCAGGCGGGAATGCCGAACATCACCGCCGAAGTTGAGGGCAAGGACGACATTCTCGACCCACGCACAAATACGCGCGGCTACACCCGGAACGCTGCTCTGGTCTTCTATGACTGGATGTCTCTCGCCCGCGAGATCGGCGGCTTTGGCTGCTACGACGACGAGATCGACTGGGACTGGGTGGCAGCGCAGGCGAATGTCAGCGACGAACTGGTGACCACGCCAGGCGGACAAGAGCGCCGGTATGAATTCGACAGCTACATCCAGACCGGAGCCGCGCCGAGCGAGGTCCGGGATACCTTCGTGACGTGCTGCGCCGGCACCTTCACTTATTCCGGTGGTAAGATGCTGATGCGGCCGGGATACTATGTTCCACCTTCATCGACGCTGCAGGAGGCGGACCTTGCCGGGCCTATCACGGTTCCAGCGCTGCTGGAGGGGGATCAGATCGGCAATGAGGTGGCAGGCACCTATATCGAGGCGGACAAGTATCAGCCAGCGGATGTCCCAACCCGCGCTGTCGCGAGTGATGATATTCGACAGCTGACCTATGATTTGCCCCACATCACGTCCGTCTATCGCGGCCAGCGTCTGACTGAATATTATCTCCGGAAGTCCCAGGCCGAGCGCCGGGTGTCGTGGCCGATGAATATCATGGGTATATCCATCTCGACGCTCGACACCGTCCAGCTTGCGACGGCGCGCTACGGCCTTTCGAATTATGCCTTTCAGGTCACGTCTTGGGGACTTAACCAGGATTTTTCAGTTGGGCTCCGGCTGGAAGAGCATGGCCCGGAACTGTTCGAATTCGATCCTGCAACATACCTCGAACCGGGCGAACTGGGCGAACTGGATCCTGCCGATCCGCTGCCCGATGTCACGCCAGAGACGCCCACGGCTACAAGTGTCAGCGTCGACGTTTCGACGAACCCGCCGTTGGTCACATGGCAGATGCCTGATGTTACGGGCTGGGCGACGGCGGTTGTCTATCGTGGCGAGACGAACGATCCGTTGAGCAGCTCGGCAGTATCTGACCCGATCACCGGTGGATTGTTCGAGGCAAAGACCTTCGAAGACGATGTGCTCGACCCGGACGCCTATTGGTGGTGGGTCAGGATATTCGATGGCGGTGGCAATCTGATATCGGTTTCCAGCGCCGCAACAGGGACGATCGCCTGATGGGCCGCTTTCTCTCTCCGCTCGTCGTCCGGCGTGTCGGCCAGCGCCTGGTGCCTGAGTTCGACCAACCCGTCGCAATTCCCGATCTCGCCGTCACCATGACGAATGGCCGGGCCGTCCTGCGCGTCGATGGAGTGATGGTCGGTGATCCGGGAACCGTCACCGGGAAGTATGTCGCGCCTGACGGACTTACGTCCGATCCGGCATTGGCGACTGACATTAGGGGTGCGGCGGGACAGAACGTGAAAGGCGATGCGGGCAATCCCGCATGGACGCCCATGCTTGCGATCGAGAGCGACGGCGCTGCGCGGTACCTGAAGGTCACGGACTGGGCGGGTGGCGTCGGGACTAAGCCCGCAACCGGATATGTCGGCTCTGCCGGCATCACGACGAAGGCCAATGCCCCCAATCTGAACGCGGCCAAGCGCTTCGGCATCTTCAATGCGATGAGCAATGCCTCCGGCATAGCGACGATCAGCTTCGGGACGATGTTCAGCGAAGTGACGTCCGCGCCCAACATTGGCTTTTGGGCAATCCCTGCAACAGCCGTTGGCGCTCTGCGCGTCACCCAAGTTGCGGGCACGCTCGCCAAGACGGGCGTGCAGATCAAGGTCGAGGCGCCGAACATCCTCTCCGGCGTCCTCAACCTTCTGGTCGGCGCCACTGTCTTCGTCATCGCAATCGAGCAATAGGAGGCGCCCTTGCTGCTCCCGGCAAATTACACCATCCACGCTACCCGGAATTCGACATGGGCGCGCTGCCTGGATTTCGAAGTCGACGAAGGTGAGGTGCTGGATTTGATCGGATGGACCGGTGCCTTGCAGGTCAGGAATTTCCCCGGAGAGGCAGGGCCCGCGCTTCTGACGCTTTCAAAGACGAACGTCATAATGACCGAGGGCATTTATTTCGATCACCAGACGGAGCCCGGTCAGCGGCAGTGGGTCCAGATACAGATCAACAATCCGTCGATCGATGCCTTGGTCGGCACCCATGTGCCGGAAATCAACAGCCCTCAACGCTTCTTCTATGACCTCATTCTCGAAGATCGCGACGGCGAGCAGTATCGCATGATGGAAGGCGAATTTCTGGTGTGGCCGGGCGTTTCACGAATCGCGAGCGGAGCACCGGCATGAGCGGGGACGGCAATGATGTGCAGCCCTTGGTCGCAGCCAGAAGCGACGGCTTTTGCGAAGTCTTCGGCTTCGTCCATGCGAGAGAAGGCTACCCGGTCAACCTATCTGGCTATCCGGTCGCGGTGATGCAGGTCCGACAATACCAAGGCGCGCCCGGCGCAGCGCCCATCAGTCTTACGAATGTGGCCAGCGCTGCGGATGAAGGGCTCTTCCTTGTCGACGCCGTGGCGGGCTTGATGCAGGTCCGCATAAACCGATCGACGCTAGAGGGGATGGCGGGCCGCCACCAGCCAAAGGCCGGCGCTGCTCAGCGCTTCTTCTACGACATCATCTTCCAGGCCACGGATGGCTTCGTGTGGAAAGCTGCCGAGGGTGAATTCATCCTCGCGCCAGGCGTGACGATCCTTCCCTAACCGCCCGCCCAATTTCCCATAGCTGGAGGCATCATGATTACCCCGCACTGGCTGCCGCTTCATATTCGCCGCAACGACAATCCATGGCGTCACCGCGTCAACATCGTTGGGCCTGACGGTCAGCCGCTCGACATGCGCGGCTTTCACGGCCGGATGCAGATTAGGTGGTATGAGGGGCAGCCCAACGATCCGGTGGCGGCGTTGAGCAAGGAACTGGATACCGGTTTCAGCGACGGCACGTCATATTCGGACGGCACGATCATGACTGCGTCAGATAGCGGCAACAGCTCGCGCATCCAGTTCGACGAAACGGGGTTTGAGATCGTCATCACCGCACTGGACCTGCTTCGCTTCCCGTTCGCTGGTCCGCATCTGCCGGTGATCAAATTTTCCTATGACATCCTCATTTGCGAAGAGGCTGGTCCCGGCACTCCACCCTATAGCGCCGCAGACCCGCGCTTCGATGAGAATGCCTGGTTCGAAGGGACGATCGATTTCCATAATGGCGTGACCGACCCTACCTATGAGCCGCGCCCATGTCCGTTTGTGATCGACGATCGCGAGGCGATGACCGGCCATCACGAGTGCCGGCGAGGCATCGGCGAGGCCTGCGCGCAATATAGTCCTTGGGGCTGCCTGTGGTTTTCGATGCCGCGCAACGTCCCGACCAGTGTCCTTCGCAAGGCAATTTGGCCGGACGCCGCCTGATCGCATCTGTAGCTCAACGACAGATGCAGTGGCCCGGTGGGCATTCAATTGCTTTCCGAACCGATTTTTCGCGGTTTTTACGCCTATATTGCTGCGCAGGGGCGTAATTGCTCTTTCGTCGCCCGTCGCGACCATGGGATAATTCGCTCACCGATCAGGAGAGCGACGTGCAGCCATTCGCTATCATAACCTTCCGCGATACCGGCCCTATCAAGAACTGGAGCGACATGCGTGGCGCCCAGATCCATAACGCCCGCACGAAGCCGATCGACCATGGCGTCGAGGGCGCCCCCGTGCCAGAACATCTCATAGGAACCGGCGACCTGATAGCGGATGTGAAGGCAAGGCTCGTCGTCGCAAAGATCGATCCCAATCGGCTGCGCAAGAACGGGGTCATCGCATATGAAGCGATCATGACCGCGTCGCCTGATTTCTTCGACCAGGGTAGCGCGTCCGAAAAGCGGATGCGCCTTGCTGAATGGAAGCAGGCTCAAGTCGAATTCGCTGTTGCCCGCTGGGGGCGGCATCGCGTCGCGTCTATGGTCCTGCATCTGGATGAAAAGACACCGCACATCCACATTATTGTCGTGCCGCTGGAGGTGAAGAGCGACAAGCGCAGGACCGACAGGTCGGTTCGCTGGGGGCTGGTCGGCCGATCCATATCTGGTCCCGGCCAGTTTGACCGCCTTCAGGACGACTATGCGTGCGCGATGGAGCCGTTCGGACTGCGCCGGGGCATTCGTGGCAGCGGGCAGAAGAAGGAGCCGATGGCCGCGTTCATGGAGCGCACCGCTGAAGCGAAACGGCAGGCCGACAATGAACGTCGGGCAGCGGAGGCGCATCGAGCCGCCGCGATCACACGTGAGCGCGAGCTGCTCGAAGCCATGGACATTTGCGCGGCCGAGCGCGGGGCGTTGGAAGTCGAGCGGCGAAAGCTACGCGCTGAACGAGCCAAAGTGGCAGAGGAAGCCCTTGCCGTCGCCACGGCGCGCCAGGAATATGACGCCGCCCGCCGAAGCATAGAGGACGCGCTCGCTGCCGCGCAGCGCTTCCGGGATGCGGTGGGCCGGGTGCCCATGAAGTCCATGCACCCGGCCGCCCCGCAGGCATTGAATGCAGCGAATCGCCTCCAAATCGAAGCGCATCGGCAGCCAATATCTCCCCAACAGGCACAGATCGGGCTGTGAAATTAAGGCAGTCGCGGCCTCCATCGCGTCTGGTCGTCGGGCGTATCAAACGACAACGGGACGAAGCGGCCGGTTCACCTTCGGCAATTAACGGGCCATCAAAAGGCGCCGGATTCATTGAATAAAAAGGAGCATTCATCCCGCATCGGCATCCCGCCGATAGGAGATGAACAGTGCATGAGGTTTTTCGGGAACGGCGCGCCTTATACGACAAGGGCCTAAATGACGGCGAAATCGGTTTGGCACAGGGGGTGGATAGATCAGCAGTTTGCCTCTGGAGGAAAAGAAGAGGCCTTAAGCCCAATCCCACTGCCGGCAGGGTTGCCGGTGATCCACTTCCAATGAGGAAACTGCTTCATAGCATGGGCTGGAGCGACACCAGCATCGGCCGTCAGCAGGGTGTCGCGCGGGAGACCGTCGCCTACTGGAGACGGCGACGCGGGCTTAAGCACCCCAGTGGCACTCGCCGCATGACCGATCGAAACCGGGCAGATCAATTGGCTGATTTGCAGCGGAGGGTTGTCCGAGCCGTGGGAACCAGGTTGCCATTCGACATTGCCGCAGACGCCTCGGCGGCGCTCATGCTAGCGGTTATCGAAGGCACGGTAGCTGTCGACCAGATCGAGAAACAGGCGCGCCGGTTCGGCAATCAAGCGCTTCAGGAATATGCGAACGTGTTCACCTCGAAGTCGCTGGACGAGGATATTCCAGATGGCGACGGGCTGCGGCCGGTCGACATGCTGGTGGACGGATCGTCGTCAGTTTGGCTCGAGGAAATGGGGGCAACCGTCCATTAGGCACTATTCGCGCGCAGCCGGTCCCAGCGGCCTAGCCGCAGGATCGGCTGTATTCCTGCACGTCCGATGGCGTAGGTGCGATCGACGCTATAAATGATGCGAGATCCAGTACGCCCTGAGCGCCGTCCACGATCATTGACGGACTTTCATCCTCATCAACATCCCCGCCAGGGATGGCTACGGATATCGGCATCGGTGTCTGAAGCCCAAGGACGAAGGTGGTGCGATCCCCGTGACGCTGCAGCAAGCAGCGCCATTTCTCCGGGTCGGTCATTTCTGCGCAATAGAACGGAACGCGCGCTATCCGTATGGCTGTTTCTACTGCACGGTGCTCGGGTGATCGGGTCACCAGTTGGAAATAGGCCGGCTCGACTGGCGGATTGAGAACGATCATTTTCTATTCTCCGCCGCCAAGATACGAAGTGCAGCCCGGACATTGTGCACTCGTTCTCTCTCCGCACTAAGCTCGCGGGCCCGATCCATGATTGCCTGCTCCTCCTCTGATGGAGGGATTTCTTCGATCAAGATAGGCGAGAGACGCCCTTTCCAAACGCGTCGCGTTATCGTGCCGGGTAATAGGTAGATGCCGCTACTAATTTCTTCATAGTCAGCCCCTGACGGCAAAGGCTCAGTGCCTGCCGGACCGTTAAAGATGCGCCAGTCGTCATTCTCTACGCGCACCGCTAGCCAGCTGCTGTCGCCATAATACATCTGCGTGCCGCGATATACATGCCGATAACCTTCAGCGTGGATTGCCATGAAAAGATCAAGCAGCGGCAAATCATCCCGCGTGATCCGTTCTGCAAATACACTTATATTATCGAATGTATCATAAAGATGGCTCGGCCACTTTTGATAGTGAAGATGGATTTCTTCAACCGATTTCGCCTTAGTTGTGCTTTCGAACTCTAGGACGACATCCACATCTTCGCCAAGGCTGAAACGTTCGAGCTTTTCGAAAAGTTCTCCCGCATCATTAAATGCCCACGGATTGCATTCTGCTGACTTTCCAAGGCTGGTAGCGGCTTGGAGCCGGGTCGCGAATGATCGTAACCCGGCGAGGTTGATTCCGAAATTCCGCATCTCCGCAAGGATCGCAGCGATATTCGCTTGAAACCCGTCAAAGCGCCGATGGCTTCCCCGGCCTTCGCCACCTGAAGTGGCGACGAGAAGGCCATTTTTGATCCAGAACGCAAGCACATCATCGCTTATCCCTGTTATGGTTCCAAGCTGCTGTCGCGTAATCTGCTGGTCGATGCGCATCCCGTCTACCTCCGGATTGAGGGGGTATAGGTCTATCGCACCTTTGTAAAGGTGCGATAGACCTATGGTGCGTCTAGAAGGGGTCGAGAGATCTGTCCTGGCAGTTTTTTGTGCGATCGGGTGACCGGTCATCACCTTTGCTCCTGGCCGAAAACTTCCCCATCTGGCGGGCGGGTCGCCTCAGCATCCGGGTGCCACACGCGCCAAAATATCAATTCAGTATCTAAGGCAATGAATGTATCGACGCCGGAACTGACAGCGTCCGTATTAGAAGACGTTGTCCATCTGCCACTATGGTCGCGATAAAAGTAAGTTAAACTGCTACTGCTATAAAGTCGCTCCGGGACAGATGATATGAGAGCAAGGCTATGGTAGTGGTGAAGCCAAGGTTCAGGATCGATCGAGTCCGCTAAGGCGATCAGATGCTCTTTCCACGGTTCGGATTTCCACCTTCCTGACCGTCTAATTTCGTGTCCAGCTTCAATTCCCTCGCTCCAGGTCAGTCGAATTTCATTCCTGTCGACTTTGTCTACGAAGGGGTTGCTGAGCATGTAATATGGAGGAAACCTTGGCTTGTCGGGCCACTCCTGGGGACTTTCAACCTTCCAAGCATAGTAGCCAAGCTTAAGAAAACGCTTCTTTTCTAACATGATGGTGAAGAGGTCGTCACGGTCGGGCCGGGCGAGCTGAAACGGGGAATGATAATCGATCGCAGCGTGAAAAATGCTGGCAATATCTCGCAACGCTGCGATGCCAAAGCCGGCCGCAGCCAACCGATTGAAGATCGCCGCCAGATTAACTTCGTGAAACGAGAACCGGCGTCGGTTACCTCGGCCTTCTCCTCCAGAGGTCGGGCGCAACACACCCTCTCTCATCCAATAGTTTAGCGTGGAATCATCTGTTCCTGTTCGCGCCGCTATATCTTGGCGGGTGAATAGCTGAGTCTCTACATCCATAACCCATTTATACGCACAGTGTGCGTTTAATCAAACGCATAGTGTGCGTCTTTATGAAAAGTGTCATGGGACGGCTGGTGGCTCGCTTCCGCGCCAGCGTTTTATCGCTGCGGCCTAAGACGCATGAAGACGCAAGGGGACGCATGCAGTTGCACTGGCTCCAACAATCCTTATGTGGTATGGACCCAACGGTTCGCTTTTTGTTCGCGTTTCGTTTGGCCGAAGGGATCGATGACGTACACGCCGCAACATATCGCCAACTACTTCCTTGACCGAGCAAGGGATGAGGGCCGGACGCTAGACCAGCTCAAGCTGATGAAGCTCGTCTATATCGCTTACGGATGGCATTTGGCGCTCACTGGCAAGAAGCTGTTTAGCGAAGACATCCAAGCCTGGCAGCATGGCCCGGTTGTTCGGTCGCTGTATGACGAATTCAAGCATTTCGGGCGGTCGCCCATCACCCAGCATGCCACTGAATTCGACCTTGATACCTTCGATCTCACGGTGCCCGAAATTCCGGAATCAGATGCCGACGTTCGCCTGATCCTTGATAAGGTGTGGGCGGCTTACAAGCGCTTTAACGGCTGGCAGTTGAGAGAGAAGACCCATGAAGCTGGGACGCCCTGGTCTGTGACCTATCAGGATGGCGCGCGCGATCAGGTTATACCTGACGAAGCCATTCGGCCGCATTTTCTGACGATTATCCGTAAAATCCTTGATGCAGCCAGAGCTCCCACCCCTGCTACCGTCTGAGGGCGCCGAACAGGGGGCGCATGAACTGGATCGGTTGCGAGGGACGTCCGACCGAGCCATGGGGCAAGCTGCGCGTGCTGTTGCTGGCTTGTCGCCAGAAGA
>Ga0163161_10000419_pt1 | contig 35672 bp, 23 predicted proteins | sample S45metaG_FD_129847 | JGI IMG/M metagenome (GOLD analysis project Ga0163161, IMG submission 129847) | Switchgrass rhizosphere microbial communities from Kellogg Biological Station, Michigan, USA - S4-5 metaG | ecosystem: Host-associated > Plants > Roots > Rhizosphere > Soil | place: USA... | reverse complement strand
TCTGGTAACTGCCATGGTAATAACCTTTTAATTATTTTATTTGTACAAATGGAGGTCGAGAGCGGATTCGAACCGCTGTAGAAGGTTTTGCAGACCTCTGCCTAGCCACTCGGCCACTCGACCTTTTAAATTCAAGGCTGCAAAAATAGCAATTATTAGTTAGTCCGCAAATAATATCTCAATAAAATTCGTTTTAATTTCGAACTCGCACTAACTCAGCACAAAAGATTGCAGCACTTACGGCCACATTTAAAGATTCTGCTTCCCCGATCCTGGGAATGGTTACAGGTTTAGTTATTTTTTTGATTACCTCTGGTGATATTCCCTTTCCTTCATTGCCCAAAATTACCAGTCCTTCAGCTCCCCATTGGGTTTTGTAAATCGATTCGCCATCTAACAATGCCCCGAATACGGGTATGGTATTTTCAGCTAACAGCGCGGGTAAATCGGCTTCGTGAATATTCACCCTTGCCAATGATCCCATGGTGGCCTGTACGGTCTTGGGGTTGAATACTTCTACACAATCAGCAGAACAGATGATGTTTTTAAAGCCAAACCAATCTGCAGTTCTGATAATGGTGCCCATATTTCCCGGATCCTGAACGCCATCCAATACTAAAGTGAACTGATTTTTTAGCTCTTTTAGGTTTAATGCTGTGTTTTTGGGGATATGGACCAATGCTAAAAAGCCTTGTGGCGTTTGCAGCGTACTAATCTTATCTAATTCAGCGTTCTTTACTTCAAATAAGTTTATATTTGCAGGCAATTTGGGTAACAAATTGTATTGTTCGCTGTTGTAAAATAGGGTATGGATCTGGAAGCTTGACTGAATAAACTCTTTTATGGATTTTATACCTTCAACAATAAATAAACCATGTTCTTTACGGTATTTTTTTTGATGTAACGACTTTATAAAACTAATCTGTGATTTTGAAAGCATACCAAAACTCAATAAATATTAAACTGAAAAGCATTGCAATATTACTATTTATTATTGTTTTAATTCAGGCCTGTTCATCAACTAAATACATTGCCGACTATCAATCGATAGTGAAAAAGGTTACTATTGATAGTGTAGATGCCAAATTTGAAGAGCAGGCTTACAATTATGTTCAGAAGGATCTTAGGCCGGCCTCAAAACTGAGCATTAATGTTCCCTTGTACAATTTTTTCAATACCAAAGATGGCAGGTACAAAACCAGTGATATTAAACCTTTTGGTACTCCGCCTGCTATTCTGGACAGTACTTTGGTCGAAATTTCGAGAAACCAGATCCAGAAGTTTTTAAAGAGCAAAGGTTACCGTCAGGCTGAAGTTACCGCTGCTATAAAAGTAGCCGATAAAAAGGCCGAAGTTATTTTTAGTGCTAAACCGGGGCCTGCTTATTTTATTGATAAATTGAGCGATTCGATTCCTAACGCAAGTATTAAAAGCCTTTACGAATCGAATAAGGCCAATGTTACACATTTGCACAAAGGCATGCAATATGATGAGGACTCGCTAACTTACGAGCGGGAACAGATTTACCGGATCATGAAAGAAAACGGTTATTTCTATTTCTTAAGACCTTATGTAAATTTCGATGTTTACGGCGCGGAAGCAAACTCTAAAACCAATAAAATTGATTTAAACTTAAATGTAACCGACCCGGCTGAAGGACCGCATAAACAATTTAATATTGGCTATACGCACATGATCATTGCTCCAAACCCGGATGGTTTCCCGGATTCTGTGCGCTATAAATTGAGCAAGGATACGATAAACGGGATTGTGTTTACCGATTTTTCTAAACGGTACAGGCGGAATCCGATTGTGAGGTACGACTTTTTGAAGCAAGGTGAACTTTATGATATCCGGAATGAGAACCTTACTTACGATCGCTTATATGAGCTTAATATTTTTAAGAACGTAAAAATCGATTATTTTAGACGAGATAGTACCTCAAATAAAGTAAATGCCGTAATCCAGTTGATCCCGCAAAAAGTAATGACTAACCGGGTAGAGGGTGAGGTACCTTTTAATGGTGGTACAGTTGGGTTTAACATCAGTAATACCTATACCAATAACAACCTTTTTAGAGGTGCGGAGCGGTTCGAGTTGCAGGTTAAAGGCGGTTTACAATCGCGGATTGGTAATGGAGCGAAGGTTTTTAGTGATATCTACCAGCGTGATTTTTCGATCAGCGCGAGTATTACCGTGCCAAGGCTGATGATTCCCTTCTATAATCCTACGCTAGGTGGCAACGGAATGCCGCACACTACTTTTTCAAGCAGTTATATCTATGCCCTGCAAAAAGATGTTTCAGTAAGGAGGATTTTCATCAATTCCATTACTTACGATTGGGTGGAAACGAAATCCAAGCTGCACTCTTTCACGCCTTTAAACTTTGAATACCGTTTTGGTAATCTGGATCCCAATGTGGATCCGAATACGGTGCTTAACAACCTGTATTATTCCACATTACTGGGGCGGAAGGATTTAACCTTAGGGATGAAATATACCTATACCTTAAATGCAAACAAACTGAATGAGTTCAGGTCATTCGTTTATTTAAGAGCGGGAATGGATATTGCGGGAAATATGCTGCAGGGAATTTCTAAACTCACCGGGGCGAAGAATGATCCGGCAAATAACGATCCAGCCAAAATATTGGGTTTACCGTTTAATCAATACATGCGTCCGGAAGTTGATCTGAGATGGTACAAACACCTGGGTGGTGAAAGGCAGTTTGTTGCCCGTTTAAATGCCGGTGTTGCTTATGCCTACGGGAATTCGGTTTCAACAGGAATTCCTTTTGAGAAACAGTTTTTCGCCGGTGGATCGAGTGGGGTAAGGGCCTGGCAGGCCAGAACCATCGGTCCGGGCAACTATGATAGAGGGCTTTTAAGAAGTGATACCTTAAGAAGGGCTTTTTATGGCCTCGATCAGCTTGGGACCATGCGGATTGAAACCAACTTCGAATACCGCTTCACAGTTGCCAAGAAATTTTTTGGTGCAACTTTAAAAGGTGCGGCTTTCGTTGATATTGGTAATGTGTGGAATCTACGTAAGGGTGAATCAATTCTGGCTGCAACGCCAGATCTTGACGAGCAAACGGTATTTAAATTGAGCAAATTTGCGCAACAGCTTGCAGTTGGTACCGGTTTAGGCTTAAGGTATGATGTACAGTATTTTGTGTTCAGGTTTGATGTGGGATTAAAACTTAAAGATCCGCAGTTCATGGGGTCGGATCAGTGGGTAATCAGTAAGTTTTTCTCCGGCGCCAGGGATTTTAAAAACAATTATAATTTAACACATGCTCCGGATACCTACCGTTTCCTTCAATATAATTTTGGTATTGGTATGCCATTTTAATCAATCGAAAAGACTTGGTATTTTAGGTTTTGTCGCCGGATCTTTAAAGTTAAATTCTTTAAAGGGTTGCCATCTTTTATCCTGATGTTTATAAACGGAGAAAGAAGAAACGGGGAATTCGCGCTTGAATTTCCTGTCTTTAAATTCAGCTGAAAGCTGTTGAAAAACGGGTGGTTTTACATCTCTAAAAGCTAACGTTACATGTGGATTGAATTTTTCTTTTTTCTCTATCAGTTTTAATGGTTGTAATGCCTTGGTAATTTGTTTTTCTAAATTCATCAGTCCTTCATGCTGTTCCACATCAAGATAAAATGTTTTATCGTGAAATGAATTAAAGTTTCTGAGCACCTGAATAAAAGGCTTGCCGAAAGCAGCATCTTCAAGCGCTTTAAAAAAACTTTTTTCGGCATCTTGTGAGGACAGTTTTACAGGCGGATATAAAGTGATATGCGCTGGCCGTTTTAACGATTCATAAACTTTAAATTTTTCCGAAATATAGGTTCTGATCTCATCAATATCTTCTACAATAGAAACAGGAGGGACCAAACATACCAAAAATAGATTTTCCATAGGTAAATTTACTAAAAATTTTAGTAAAACCAAAAAAAGTAATGGGATTTCTGGCATGAGATTGCCGGTTTGCATAGGATAGTGCGCTATTGCCTGCGCTCGTTTTAAGCGTTAAAAACGATTTATGATTTACACATTCATTGTAAACAAGCGTGATCCTAATAATGTATAGCGTTGTCAACTTTCATATCATGGCTAGTTTGCTGAAAGTTGACAACTCTTTCTCAGACGAGATTCTTCAATCCATCAAAAATACTTTCGAAAAAGGTAGAAAGGTTTAGTCCGTTGCTGTGGTTGAAATATACAAATACCAAAAATACGATCACCACAAATATGATGAGTTTGCGGAATGCGAAGGCGATAACGATCAAAATGATCGGAATAATAAAGAGCCATAAACTGTTTATCGCATACGGACTCAAATCAGTATCTTTTTTGTACACGTATACCAGTTTACTATGCGTACCTGTATCATTCTGGTGTTTGATGTAAACAAAGGTCGATTTATCGATTGGCAAAGGCAGTACGGCGATGCCATCGTTAAACTTTAAGATCTGTGTAAATCCGCTTACGCTAAAGGTGTACGTACCATTAATATTCTCGTTGGGATTGTTCAGCGAATCGGCCGCTATAATGGCCAGTTTGTTGTTTTTAAGCAAATTCTCCTTTACCAGAAAATTATTAATGGCTGCGGTTTGGGCTGAGCCCGACAAACCGATTAAACACAGCGATAACAAGAGTAAAATCCGTTTCATTCGATAGAACGTTTATTGTAAATTAAATAACCGATATGCAATAATACACCATTTCTTTTAACTGCGTCATTATATAAATTATAACTTAAACTTACGGGGCCCAGCGGAGAGTGATAAACCAAACCTGCAGTACCTGCATAACGTATTTTTGTAATGGCCCTGGCATAATCTACATCCTGAAAATTATTCAGTTCGAACTCCTTATGTGGTAAAAATAAATAACCTTCCAATCGAAAATCAAGATTTTTTTTAACATTATAAATGTTTTTTATGCCACCCGCGGCATAGGTTGTTGCCCTGAACTTATCCAGAAATAATGATCTGCTATCCTGAAGTGGATAAAACGCCGGAGCGGTTAAGAGTGTAGCGTAATAGTTGCTAAATAATGGCTGGTTAGAGATCACCCCTTCTACGATATAACCCAATGTATATTTTTTGACATGCAAAAAATAGTTTTCCTGTGTGAGTTTGATACTTCCCCATTGGCGTAAATTACTGCTTCCGGGAATTTTTACAAAGCCCAAAGTGTTACGGAAAATATTGCCGGGATTATAATTTTCACGTCCTGTGGTATAGTTGAAGCTTAATGAAAAACTTTGACCTCTGCTGGCATACTGTTTTCGGTTTAACGAGTTCTTTTCAAGGTTTAAAGAACCTCTAAAACCATTAAAAATTGTCTGGTCGAGCAAATCGCCCACGGCAAAGGTATTATTTGGACTATAACGGTCATTATTGTTGATAAATGTGGAATGCAATACGATTTTTGTATTGTAATTTAAAGGCATTCCCATCATCAGATCGATTTTCCGGTCTGATTGTTCAATGTAAATAGGGCGTGGATTTTCGATAAAAATCTGGCTGGTATTGTAAAAATTCCAATGGTTATAGGTAAGTTCGGCCGCTAAAAATAGTGGCAATTTGGTAGGGTAATCAACCCTGCCGTTTACCTGTACCGATTCGTAAAAACGGCCAGAATAAAAACTGGTTCCAAAGGTGTAGGATTTTCTATTGAGGTAATTGTATTGTGCGCCTAAAAAAACATTACTAATGGGCCGTGTAGAGATATTTCCACCAAGCTCTAACTTGAAGCTCTTTTTGGGCTGCGCTACCACCTCGAAGGTATAACTATCGGTTGCTGCCTGGTAGGATATTTTTGGGTACACGGTTTCGAATGTCTGATCGGCAACCAGTTTGTAATAACCGCGCCTGATATCCTGCAGGTCGAATGTACTCTTGTCGCTTTTGAAAAGTCTTTCTACATATTTCTTTTGCTGGCTGTTTACGCCGGATACAATGATGTTGCTAAATTTCAGATCTGGTTTTCTCGCATTAAATTTTTCTCTTCTTTTTGCCAGTTCTTCATCAGTTACTCTTTTGCTGATCAAGGCTTTAATTCTCGGCATATCAGCCATTGTGGCATCATAACCTTTTTTGATCAGTTCTTCCACAGGCGCGAAATTGGTTACGCTATAGGTAGCCAGATCGGGCTGGATGTATACACCATTTTTGCCGATCATGGTCGAATCTGATTTGGAAAGAAACATGTATACCAAAAAACGGTTCATCAAGCGGTCGTCGATGTTTTTAGGGTATTCGTTATAGGTTTTTGACGAAACATTGGCGCCGATTACATAATCAGGTTTAAAATCCCTTTCCATAACATCTGCCGGGAAATTATTGTAAAGGCCGCCATCAAAAACATATTTTCCATCCAGTTTAATCGGGCGGTAAATAACCGGAACCGTCATGGTTGCCCTTACCGCTTCTGCCAAACTCCCTTTACTGACCGTTATACTTTTTTGCGAAAGCACATCGGCCACCATGCAGCGGTATGGTACAAAAAGGTTGTCGAAATTATCTTTAGAAACGGCAGATGCCTGTGAGAAAAGCTCTAAAAAGGCAAAATTTAAGGGGATATCGTTAATCAGGTTGGAACGGAAACTAAAGTGAAAGCCCGTATCAATAGCCACTTTTGCGGTGAGCATAGAGGCATTTGGTGCGTTTTTCTGGAAATAATAGGTATAATCACTGGTATAACGGCCATTTACCCAATTCTGGAAATCGTTGCTTAAGGCTATTTTTTCGATCTGCGCCGGACTATAACCTGCGGCGTACATGGCGCCAACAATGCCGCCCATTGATGTTCCTGTGATGTAATCAATCGGGATGTGGTTTTCTTCCAGAGCCTTCAAAGTGCCGATATGGGCCAAACCTTTGGCACCGCCACCGCTAAAAACAAGACCAACCTTTTGCGCCTGCAATTGGTTACAGCACAGAACGAAGAGGATCAGCAAAAATCTTTTAAAAGTTACCACCCCTAAAAATAGGGGTTTTCTTTTAAAATTAGTTCAATATGAAAATGTTGTAGGTTAAAAATGATGCAAAACTTACCCAAAGAAAGTAAGGGATAAATATATAACCGGCCCATTTATTTATTTTATAGAACATCAATCCATTAATTACAATGAAAATGAGCAATAAAATGATTTCGGCCAGGGCGAAACCAACTTCATGTAGGTAAAAGAAAATAAATGACCAGCTTAAGTTTAAAATCAATTGGATAAAGTAAATGGCAACTGTGCGTGGGAAATGAACAATTTTATCGCGCCTTATCCAAACGAGGTAGGCCGCGATCCCGATCAGAATATATAATGTTGTCCAAACCGGACTGAAAAGTGAATCTGGTGGATTGAATGAAGGTTTATTTAAGGTTGGATACCAGGTTTTTACCGATTGAAAGGTTGCCCATGCGCCTAAAGCACCAACGCCCAACGTAATGGCAATATTAATAATAAAAGCTACCGGTTTAAATTTCATGCTGCAAATTTGAGTTTAAACAATGGTAAAACCTAAAAGTTTTTATCATCGGCCAATACCCGGAACAATGGGCAAACTCTCATTGTCATCCTTACCGACACTTTGGACAGCGAATAAATAATTGTCTTTGCTGTACGGTAACCTCAGTTCGGTAGCGGTAGTGAAAAATTTCTTTTCCCAAACCGCACTGCTCGTTTCACGCATCAAAACATAATAACCTTTTACTGTGCCATTAATGGGGGCTTTCCAGTAGAGATAGGTAGAATTGCTCAGGTTTTTTACATCGACTTTAACTTCGGTAGGGGCCGAAGGGGCTTTTGCCAGGTTAGCCAACACCGCGATGTTTACACCTGTGTTTTTTCGCAGGTATTCGAAATCCATAAATTCCTGCAAGTCGCCATACCTTACTCCTTTTTCAGTTCTAAGGTCTTGATGTTGATGATCGAAATTTTCGTTCATTTCGGTAATACGAACGGCTGTAAAGCCATTTTCTACAAAGGGTGTATGGTCGCCTCCGCGGAGAAATCTGTCGTTCCGGTAAATTAATTTAACTTCTAACTGATCTACATAACGTTCGCCAATTTCTTTAACGTACCTGGCCAGTTGACGGCTTTTGCCATCGTTTTCTAAGCCAAACTGACGGATGTTTTTCGCATTTTTATCCAATTCGTAGCCGGGTAAACCTTCGCTAAATACGCGTAATCTGGTGTTGTCAATAATTTGCGTTTCACTGCTGTTATTGCTGCCAATCATATCATTATTCAGCATAGCATCTATACTCCAGTTTTCTTTTTTTGCCTTTGCTGCCATATAACCTGAACCTAATAAAGATTGCTCTTCTCCACTTACGGCCACAAAAATTATTGTTGCTGAAAATTTGTACCGGCTCATAATCCTTGCCGCTTCAATTACGCCTGCTACGCCACTGCCATCGTCGTTAGCGCCTGGTGCATCGCTGGTTCTGTTCATTACATCGGTAACACGGCTATCGAGGTGACCACTCACTACATAAACACGTTTATCGTTTGCATCAGTACCTTTTAATATGGCTACGGCATTGCCCAAAAGTGTAGGCTGGTCTACTCTTTTACCATCTGGTTTAAATGTTGTGGTATCCAGAAAGGCGGTAAGCCTGCCATCACCCTGTTTGGCAAATTGGTTAAACTTGCTCACTACCCAATTTCTCGCTGCCCCAATTCCTTTTGTTTTGCTTTTAATATCACTTAAGGTATTTCTTGTTCCAAAAGCAACCATTTTTGTGATGTACGATTTCAATGAATCCTGATTTACAGACTTGACCATTTTATCGATATCTGTATTGCGGTTAACAAGTGTTTGTGCCTGTACAGATAAACTTATTGACACAATAAATAGGAGGCTGTAGAATTTTTTCATCAAAAATTATTTAGAAAGCGAATATATTGAATGAATTGTCGAAAAGATAGCTGTCGAATGCGGTTTTCTGTAACATTTTGGCATAAAAAAGCCCTTCGAAATTAATCAAAGGGCCCAGTTGTTTGGTTTGATAATTACCTTGCTACATTTAAAGCAATTTCTTGGGTTTTGCTCCAGTTACCAAAAGCTTTTTTAGCTGATGATTTGGCTGAACTTAATTCTACATCTCCGGCAATGGTTAAAAAAGTTTTTTCCGGAGAGATCTGGCTATAAAAACTTTTAATATCTTCAAGGGTTAAGGCGTTGATCGATTTTTCGTTTACCGTTTGGTCGTAGTCATAATCCTGTAGTTTTAAGCTGGTCAGCAATATCGCTTTGGCAATATTGAAAGTATTCAGATCGATCGTTGCATTTTTAATTAGCGAAGCCATTGCCGATAAGTCTTTATCAAGATCTGCATTAACAGTTGCCAGTTTTCCACTATTGTCATTAAAGCTGATGTTCGGGTTTTTGCCTACATTTTCGTTTAATACCGCATTCAATAATTCAATTACACCGTCTTTTTTATCCTTGAAGGCATTTGCATCCAATGTAAAGCTCGAATACGCTTTTGGCGAGCGGTCGTTTTCTGAGATAATGATGTTCATGCCGTTTTTGAGTTTGTAGCCAACAGGCGCTTTGAAGGTTTGTGCGTTAGCTGTATAAATCGATAGGAAGCTAAGTACCGAAAGTGCAAGGATTTTGATTTTGTTCATTTTATTCCTATGTTTTTGTAGGTGATGATTTTTGTTTAATATTTGATTAATTTAGCGTTAATCGACTTATTTGAACTATATCTAGGCGATAGAAAGGCAATAATCCTAGATGAACGGCTTTATATACGAGGTGAAAAGGAAATCGGTTTTTTACAAATATATATTTTATTCATTTTGTTCATTATTTTTTTATCAAAATATTGATGCTTGTTATGCTTAGTTTTATTTGAGACCCTAACCCGATATTGATGAATTGTTTAATTGTGGATGACCATGTAATCGCCAGAAGCACGGTGAGCCATCTTTTACGGATTGATCCATCCTTAAAGTTGATTGCCGAATGCGAGAGTGCTGCAGAAGCTTATCAAAACTTAGGCATTCATAAAATAGATTTATTGCTCTTGGATATTGAAATGCCGGGGATATCAGGAATAGAACTGGTTAAGGGTTTGAGTGAAAAAAGACCGCTGATTATATTTATCAGTTCGAAAAAGGATTATGCCGTAACCGCATTTGATTTGAATGTTGTCGATTTTATCACAAAGCCAGTAACACCTGATCGGTTTTTAAAAGCAATTAATAAAGCAAAAGAGATCTATAACCTGAGTAACCTGTTATTAGATAATCATCAGGATGATTTTGTTTTTATCAGAGATTCGGGGGTAATCAGGCGCATCAAGCTAGATGCCATTAATTATCTGGAAGCAAAAGGCGACTACGTAAAGATTTGTGCGGATGATAAAATATATTCCATTCACTCTTCCTTAAAATCTATTGAAGACAAACTGCCAGGCCATATTTTCATCCGTGTGCACCGGTCGTTCATTGTCAATGTTGGTAAAATAGATATTGTAGAAGGGAGTACTTTGGTTATCCATCAAAATTTTGTTCCGGTGTCTGATGCGTATAGAGCGGCATTGAATAAAAGAATGCAAATATTGTAATCACATATGGAGGCTACAGAGAAAGATGATCAAGGATTAAGGTCAACAATTGATGTATTGATTGTTGATGATAATGTTATAGATCAAAAACTGCTATCGGCTTACCTTAAGGCGTATGATGTAAGTTTTGATATTGCCGAAAATAGCGAGGCAGCTGTAAAAAAACTAAGTGATGTTACTTTTAAACTGGTGCTGGTTGATGTAGATAGTGCTGAAGTTGATGGATATACATTGGTGGAAATGATCAGAGGGGATTTGAATATTCCGATTGTTGCCATCACCATGGATGATGTGGAAGAAGTGAAAGCAAAGTGTTTTGCTATAGGGATGAATGGCTGTTTTACCAAACCCATCTCCAAAATCGAATTGGTTGGCGTGCTTACTCAGTTTGATGTACTATCTATAAATACCCTCCAAATAACCGGCGCTGATAAATTTAAGGTTATTGATTTAAGCTATTTGAAAGAGGTGAGTATGGGTGATACGGATTATGAGCATGAAGTTGCCGGTAAGTTTATTGAAGTAATTTCTGCCGAGCTTATTCAGGTAACGGATTGTTTGGAAAATGAAAAGTTTGATGAATTAAAAAATGTAATGCATAAAATGCGCTCTACAATTTATATTATGGGTTTAGGTTCAAAGCTTAGCGCCCACCTTCAGGCTATCGAAGAAGACATTTTATCAAAAGTGCAATTGGCGCACCGGATTGAGCTGATCAAAATCATCTGCGAAAAAGCTAAAGAAGAGGCTCAGGAATTTCTGGACGGATAAAATTAGGTCACTTAAGATGCGTACAAGTGATCAAATGCTGATTTTAAGCTTATTTCTTCAATAAAATCCTTTATTTCCCTAATCGTTTCTTCCGGTTCACTGATATGTGGAAAGTGCCCTGTTGCTTTCATTACTACCAAAAAGTTTTCGGGTGTGTTTTTGTTGATAAATTCACCTGTCGATAATGGAGCCATGATATCGTTTGAACTTTGTAAGGTAAGGCTTGGTACTTCAAGGTTTTTTAACTTATCCCTGTAATCTGCTTTAAAGGTGGCCATTGCAAAAGCAAGCGCAACGCTTGGGGCGGTAGCCTCAAAACATTCCTGTAAGAAATCTGATAACTCTGGTTTTGATGGTGTATCCATTACCACCGGTGCGAGTTGCTTGCTCCAGCCTACGTAATCTTCGGCAATATGCTCAAATATAGTCTCAATATCATTTGCATTAAATCCGCCGATATATTCACCATCATTTAAATATCTTGGCGATGGACCAATAAAGATCAGTTTTTTAAATGCTTCCGGTATTTGCAGTGCGGCAATCATGCCGATCATACTGCTTACCGAGTGGCCAACAAAAATAATATCAGTTAACTCGAGCGCTTCTATAATATCGATCACATCACAGGCATATCCTTCTAATGTGGAATATTTTTGTTTATCGTATTGATTTAAGTCCGAATCGCCTGAACCCACATAATCGAATAAGATTACTTTATAATCTTTCAGAAAGGCATCGGTGATAAATTTCCAGGAGCTTTGTGCACAGCCAAAACCATGGGCAAACATGATTACCTGTCTGCCTTCGCCTAGGATTTTTACATTATTTCTGGTGAGTATAGGATGCAAGCTGATTGATTTTAAATTGATATTAAGTTAAGCAATGTTATGATATTTTTTAAAAAAAATAAATAATGAACAAAATGCATCTCTGTTTTGGGTGAACAGCTAATATTTTATTCATAATCATTATCTTGCCATTCATCCGCTAACCAATAAAAATCATCATTTCCCTATGAAAATTGCTGTTTCCTTATTGTTGATCATCTTTTGCTCCGTTTTAAATGTGCAAAGTCAGGTCGATTTAAAATCTTTTAAACAAAACGGAGCCCTGGTTTCCGCTCATCAAAAAGAGCTTGTGCTCACCTGGCCTGTGGGTAAAGGCGAATTTGGCAAAATGATTTTAGACCTCAACCGTAGCAAACCCCTGTTTAAAAGTTTGCTTCTGGGTAAAAAAGGTAATTTAAAACAAGTGGCTACAAACCTCGATCCTGCATTTGTTTTGCGTGTAGGTAAACGCACTTTAAGTCCCTCAAGTGGTGGATGGGATGTGTTTTTTGATCGTGTGCCCACGCGTCCATATACTACAAATACTGTAAAATTCGAGAAAGGGAAAACAAGTGTTTCTACACAAGGCGCGCAGACTATTGTAAAAATAGCTGGCATGCAGAGTGAACCTTTTAAAGGTGATTTAGAGATTACTTTATATAACGGAAGCCCCTTATTTAATGTAGCTGCGGTGTTATCAACCGAAAAAGATTCGACAGCTATTTTATACGATGCCGGACTGACCAGTAAAAATAAGAGTTGGGCGAATATCGCCTGGTCTGATGTAAAAGGAAATCTTCAGACTGAAAGGGCCGTTCAAACCGACCCTAGTAAAAACCTTGAGGTGAAATATAGAACGGTAATTGGCGAAAATACGGATGGAAGTTTGGCTCTTTTTCCTGCTCCACATCAGTATTTCTATCCTTTAGACGAGGCCTTTAACCTTAAATTTACATGGAAAGGCAGTAATTATTTAAATTTAATTCCTGATTTTGGGATTGGTATCCGTCAGGACCCTTTGGGTGATAAACGTTATGTGCCCTGGTTTAATGCACCACCAAAAACGCAACAGCGTCTTAATTTTTTCTGCTTATTGAGTGCCGGCAAAGCAGATGTTGCTTTAGCCGAAGTAAAAAAGTTTACGCACAGCGATTCGTATGTTCCGTTGGCAGGCTATAAAACAATGGCCAGCCATTTTCATAACGAATTTATTTCGGATGTAGTACTGAGCGGAAAACCTGTTCCAGAGAAACCTGAATTTGTAGAGGTACTGAAGAAAACAGGGCTAAATATTGTGAAGCTGGCTGAATTTCACGGGCCTGGACATCCAAAAGGGCCGGATTCTACACGGTTAAACGAGCTGGATGCACTTTTTAAACAAACCAAAAGATTATCAGATCCTGAATTTCTATTGTTACCTGGCGAAGAGGCCAATAATTTTTATGGCGGTCATTGGCTGGCATTTTTTCCTAAACCGATTTACTGGATCATGTCGAGAAAAAGTAACCAGCCTTTCGAAAGCAATGATCCAAAATATGGCAAGGTTTACCGTGTTAATGATAAAGTAGAAATGCTTAAATTACTGGAACAAGAGCATGGTTTAGCTTGGACAGCACATGCCAGAACCAAGGCTTCAACAGGTTATCCGGATAAATATAAAGAAGAAGATTTTTTTAAATCGGAAACTTTTATGGGAGCCGCATGGAAAGCCATTCCGGCAGATCTTTCGTTACCCACTTTAAGTAAAAGGGTATTAAATCTGATGGACGATATGGCCAATTGGGGTTTAAAAAAACATGTAATTTCGGAAGCAGATATCTTTACTATTACAGAGCAGAATGAAATGTATGCGCATTTAAATGTAAATTATTTACAATTGGATAAGGTGCCAAATTATGCCGATGGCTGGCAGTCTGTGTTGGATGTAATTCGAAAAGGGAAGTTTTTTGTTTCCACAGGTGAAGTATTGATTCCAAAGTTCAATATTAATGGAAAAGGTGCAGGTGAGGCATTAAAGATGGCTAATAGTGGTAAAGCTGTGATAAACATGCAACTCAACTGGACATTCCCGTTAAGTTTTGTCGAAATTGTATCCGGCGATGGAAATCAGGTTTACCGTAACCGTATAAACTTAAATAATACCCTGGCTTTTGGTAAAAAAGATTTTAGCTGGCCTGTAAATTTAAAAGGCCGTAAATGGGTAAGGGTAGAGGCCTGGGATATTGCCACCAACGGTGCATTTACGCAAATGGTTTGGCTGGAGTAGTTTACTGCATTCCGGGCGTAGCGGAGAATTCCTGACCAATGAAGTTCTATATCGTCCTCGTTTGTAACGAAGACGAATGAGAAAGGTGATGTATCGCTATTGTTTTTTATGCATCATAGATGCACATTTCAATAATATTTGTTGTTCCAGAGGAATCATTTCTTAACAAACGAGGACGATTTGGATTATTTTATTCTTGCTGCTATTCTGCATGTAGTGAAGAATTCCTGACCGACAAAGCACAATTTGTGACGTTCATGATAATTAAGGTCTTTACTGTTCTGTGCGTACAGAATCACAAAACTTTTAAAGCACTGCATCATTTTTAAACTTCCTAATGGCAAGATAAAAAAAAGTGATCGAATATAAACCAGCCAATAATCCTGCACATACCGCTGAAGGGGTAATCCCGAAATCATGGTTTTTAGGGAAAGAAAAATGTAGCACAAGCATCATGGTAAATACAATGGCAATGCTATACAAGCCATTCAGTCCTGCTTTTTTAAGGATAAAGGGATAGCCGGTAATTTTTTCGTCTGCCTTATGGTTAATGGCATCAGCCTGCTGTAATTCTTTTATTTTTTTCAAAATATCAAACGTAATCATAAATGGTAACAATAATGACATCGGCAATAAAAACCTCGCCAGATTTTGTTCACCGCTAAATAAATGCACTGAATTTTGTGCTTTAAAAGCAAAGTAGGGCACCACCGTATTCAATACCGTGTTCGGAATAAGGTGTATCAGCAGATTTTTGCGTACAAACTTTCGCCAGTTCGACACTTTTGTTTGCGTATCATATATCACTTCGTCAGACATCGACTAATTCATTTACATTTTTCTTCATCAGCTCCATTACCCTGTCTTTGATCTGCCAGGCTTCAAATTCCCTTAAAAACGATTCGTTCGACATAAAGGAGAAATCGAGTTGTCCGTTAAACGTGCTGCACACCAATGTGTTGGCGTTTTTCCAGGGGAAAGCAACAGTTGGACTATATATCGTTTCTAGTGCAAAATTCTTATAGTCTTTCGGAATGTTTAAAAGCCCCATATTGCTGAGTGTAAGATCATGGGTACCTTTTGTTGTTTTTAAAAATCCGATCATTTTATTTACTGATGAATGAAAATATTCACTCATGCTCAACAGATCGTAGACTTTCATTTCGGCTATTTTTGCATCCAGATCGGTTTTTAATTTGCGGGCCTTGCTCCAGAAACCGCTTTCTGACTGATCAAGTTTTAGCTCTGCGATAGGGGCAAAGGCAAACATGGTATCTTGTTTAATGGCTTCAACAAAACGCCTGATATCGACGGGGCAGATCACTTTACCATGCGCTTTAACACCCTGTACCTGTTTAAAAGCATCTATAAATGCCACACAGATGGCGGCATGAACAGTGGTATTTTCTTCTTTACACTTTATCAAAAATTTTTTGGTATCCTCGGCGCTGATTTTCCAATGCACAGCATAATTGCTCTGGTCTACATTATTGTTGGATGTAGCTTTGAAAAAGAAAAACAAACGGCCAAGGGCTGCAAAAATTTTCCCTTTAAAATGGCCTGCTTTAGTAATGGCAAAATCTTCAGGTAAGAGCTCACGAACGGTAAGGAAAGAGGGGTATGGTACCAGTTCTTGTTCAGGATGATCAATCAAAGTCATCAGTTCGCGCATCAAATTTAATATCGTGGTACCATCGCAGATACAGTGGGGCAAAACAAGCAGAAAATCGGATTCGGTTTCGCCCTTTAGCCACACTAATCTTGCCAATGGTTCGTCCGGACCATCAAAGAGTTTGTACCACTCTGTTTTTGATTGTGTTAGCCAATCTCTGTCTGTAAAACGATCGGTAATTCTTACAGGTATTTTACTGATGTTTTCGTTCAGTACAAAATATGGTGTTTTGCCTGTAGCATCAATATTCATCCGCAACAGTGGGTGTTTCTGCTGGATTTTATATAGTGCTTGTTGCAGGCTTTCTTCATTGATTTTACCTGTAATCTTGGCGCCAAAAACACAGTTTAGCGGTGTTTTCGCATCCACATGCATGATCCTTTCTCCTAAAATTAATCTTCTTTTCATGCGGTTGCAGTTAAAATTTCAATTGGTTTTTCAACCTGGTCTTTCAAAATGGCCAATACTTTATCTTTTATGGCCTCTGCCTCTACAAAAGGCACGTAACCTTCGCTGGCTACAAAAGTGAAATCCATTTGGTTGCGGTAGGTAGAGGCGATCATGGTAGTGGTATTGCCCAGTGGGCCCATTACCGAAGGACTGAATATTGTTTCTACTTCGAAGTTGTGGTATTGGTGTGGGATATCGATTTTGCCGAGGTTAGAAAACATGCAGTCGTTGCTCGATTTTCCATATTTTAAGAAGTTGGTGAAATTTTTAAGCGCTGGATGGCAGGCTTCCATCATCATCATCAAACTATAAGGATTGAGTTTGGAAGATTTATCGTTTACATCTTTTTGGAGTGCCCTAACATTCTCTAAAAAGTCTTTTTCTGGCAATAGGGAAAGTACAATCATCAGCCCAAAGGCGAAAATATGGTCTTTTTTAATAATGGGATTAAAGTTCCTGATATCGACAGGAAGTGATATCTTGTTAAAAGCTTTCTCTTTTCTTACCTCTTTAAAAGCAGTTAAAACAGCCGCACTTAACAACGTATTTACGGTAAACTGATTGGCTTTACAAAACTGGATAATTTGTTGGGTAAATTCCTGATCGAGTTTCCAGTTGATCATAAAATCTCTTTTTCGTTCTACCGCTACCTTTTTGATTGGGATAATCCAAAGGGCAAGCGCGGCAATTTTGCCGATCAGTCCGTTTTTAGCCCGGTTTCGATAACTGTTTAATACTTTTTTAGGAATGACATCTTCAACGCCCATAATGGGGATTTCTCTGCCAATTTCGGCATCCGGATCATCTAAAAGCTGTAGCAATTCTGTTAAGATGGAAAGTGCCGCAGTACCATCGCAAAGGCAATGGTGATAGACCATCAAAAATTCTGATACCTCTTTGCCTTTAATCCATGCAATGCGGCAAAGTGGTGCTTGTGTAGCATCAAAAACGGTTTTCCATTCATCAGTGGATTCCTGGGCCCAATGTTCGTCATTTATACGGTTTACAATACGGATGGGTATTTTAAAAGCCTCGGTTAGGTTGGTTACAAACCAAGGCCTTTTATCTTCGTCGATACGAATTGCTGCGGTTAACCAGGGGTGTTTTTTCTGGATTCTGAATAAGGCAAACCTTAAATCATCTTCTTTGATCTCTCCCCTGATTTTGAAAGGTATAACAATGTTGAACGGACTTTTTCCATCCCCGTATAACATCCTTTCACCAAATAGCAGTTTTCTTTTCATTTAGGTTAGTATTTTAAACGTTTCGCCATCTTAATTTACTTCAGGATCTCAATAGCAAGAAAGATGCTGAAACGAGTTCAGCATGACGACCGTCCTGAGCGACCGTATTATAAGGTTGGCAACTCATCATGAAATCGTTTCCACAACCTGTGCTGTTTTTGCAAAGTCCTCCAGCAATTGCACAGCCTTATCGTTGCCACCGGCTTCGATAAAAGTTTCTTTTATTTTTTGTGCAGCCTGACGGTATTTTGGGTTTTCCAAAAGCTCGAAAACCGTGTCTCGTAAATCGCTTATACGTAATCTTTTATAGCGGATGCTTACACCACAACCTGCTTGCTCAATTAATTTTGCGGTATGAAAGTGATCGTATGCTATGGGCGTGATCAACATGGGTAAACCATTGGTGAAAGTATCGTTTACGGTATTGAAACCACCATGGCAGATTACAGCATCCATATGTGGCATCAGTTCTGATTGTGGAACAAAACCATTCACGATAAAGTTATCGGGCCATTGTTCAAAAATATCAGGGTTGGTTGCGGCCACAATGGTTACAGGCTGGTTTTCGAAAGCCGTAATCAGTTTCTGGAAAAATTCCTTACGGATATCAACCAACAGCGTACCTAACGAAACAAATATTTTTGGCGTGGTGGCCTGGCTTAGGCGTTCCCAATCAAAAGGCGCTAAATTTGGCCGCCCTTTTACAGGTCCCACAAAATGCATGTGGGGCGGTTTTTCCTCAAAGCCCGCAAAAGCCTGCGAGGTGAAAACCATGTTCAGTTCGTGTGAGTGAATGTGGATGTCGTCGCTATAAATGCCCACTTCTCTTTGTAAACCTTTAATCAGGTTTTGTTGCCATTCGAATATTTTGGGTGCACTGTTTGCGGTATCACCCATTACATCCGGTGGTACAGGAGTGGTGGTAACCGATAGAATGCCTTTTAAATGTGCGCTCAAAGCACCAGCGAAAGTGATACAGTCGTTAATAATGACATCAGGTTTCCAGGCATCCACAAAGTTGTTCAATCCTTTCATCATCATTTTGGCAAATGGTACATAGGTTTCTTCGAGTGCCAGTTTCATCACCTCAGGTCCAGAACAGGCAGGGCCATCATCCTGACGTTTTAAAATGCGTTGTATTTCATCAGTATACTCAAGGAGATCTTCTTCAGGATAAATGAATTCGCCACCTGCTGGCAAATGCACCTGGGCAAGCGGGGTAATACCCAGCCATTTTACTTCATGGCCGCGGGCCAATAAACTTGCGCCAATACTTAATGTTGGGCTAATATGGCCGAAAAATGGCGGGACAACGAAAAGGAATTTTGACATACTGTTTAATTTAACTGATGAATACGTTTGAGGTTTTGTTGCTTAATGTTTCCAGTAAATCGGCAGCGCTTTCTGTTCCACCGGCCTCGATAAAGGATTGCTTAATCTGTTCTGCAGCAATTCTGTAACTGTCGTTCTGCAGCACTTTGTTTACGGCCTCTTTAAGGTGATTGGCTTTAAAACGGTTAAAATTTAAGCGTTCTCCGGCACCTACCCTAAAAACACGTCCGGCTACATGGCTCTGATCGTAAGCAATTGGAATAACCACCATAGGGAGGCCGTTCATCAGGGTTTCGCAAACGGTGTTGTGACCACCATGGCAAACCACGGCATCGAGATGTGGTAAAATTTCCAGTTGTGGTACCTGGCGTTGTACGGTAAAATTGGCGGGCCATTTTTCAAATAAAGCCGGATCAGACACCACCACCACATGCAGGTCTTCATCGGCAAAAGCTTCAATTACCTTGGCAAAAAAAGCTTTTTTGTGCTCATGATCGAAAGTGGTACCAATGCTGACCAATATCTTGGGTTTGCTGTTATGAAATGATCCCCAGGGAAAAGGAATTGAAGTTTTGCGACGGTTAAAAACGGGGCCAATAAACTTAAAATGTGCTGGTAAATCCATCTCCCCAAAAAAATCTCTCGAGGTAAATACTAAAGTAGCCAGATCAGAGCAGGCAATAGAATCAGGTATACTAATGCCGAATTCTTTTTGCAACGCTACAATCTGATTAACCTCCCACTCATGCACTTTAGGCAGTTCGTCCATTACTTTTATGGCTGCAGGTGCGGTAACTGAGGTAACATAGGGATAGTTTTTATTGGTTGCGGCAATGGCCCCGGCAAACATCTGATGATCGGTAATCACCACATCAGGTTTAAACTGATCGAGTAAATCGGCAATGCCTTCATAACTGTGCCTGTTAAGCGGAATCAAGACTTCTTCATACAGAAATTTAATGCTATCGATGCCGTAAACAATCTTTTTGGTGATGATATCGAGGTATTTTTCAGAATCTTTTTTCTGCTGGTCGTTTTGATCGTAGCTGATCACGAGGAGTTCGCCCCCCTCAGGAAGTTTTTCTCCCAGCGATTGATCCAAAGTAATCCATGCTACACGGTGGCCTCTTTCTAATAAAGCTGCACCCATACTCAAAGTTGGGTTGATGTGGCCAGTTAGGGGAGGAACAACGAATACGAATTTTGCCATGTGTTTAATTTTATGTTTCCCGGAAGAAGTTTAATAATGTTTCAGCGATTACCAATGGTTGTTGTATCGGGACATTATGATCTCCTGGTACAGCAATTAGCGATGCGTTTTCAATCAGCCCTTCTAACTGTTTGCCCGCATTAAGGCAGTTGGAATCAGTGCCATACAGCAATAGGGTAGCCTGTTTTATGGCTTTGATTAGCGGACTGCCAAAAAAGGCTTTTTCGAGCTCCATGTCGGTTTTGATCGAAGTTTGATAAAAGAGGTACTCGTACATACGGTGGTTGCGCTCCATTTGCCTTTTTCCCATTTTCACTTTGGTGGTATCAGTAAAGTTTTCGACGTAATGCTCTAGAAATTCACGGCTATACTCATCTATAATGCCCCTTGTTTTATCGTCATTTGGGTCTGGTGCTTCAATTATGGCCAGTTTGTTAATGCGATCCGGGAAACGGATCGCCATTTTTAAGGCAATCAATCCGCCAAAACTATAACCGCCCAAATGTACTTTTTGCAGGTTTAATGCCTCCAATAGTGCAAGCAGATCGTTTGTCATGCTTTCCAGATCGTATCCTTCCAAAGCCTTTTCGCTCATGCCATGACTTTTGAGATCGTACAATACCACATGATATTTGGTAGCCAATAATGGTGCAATATTAAAATAATAGACAGACAGGTTGCTAAACATCCCATGAACAAGGACGATGGTTTCAGCAGCTCCTTTGTTGAGTTCCTGAATATGAACCGATTTGTCGTTTACCGTTATGACTGGCATTCTTCGATATAAGAGATGATCATGCCTAAGTTTAAGTTGATCAGCTGATCTAAATCCATTGAAGATAACCAGCCCGTAAAATCGATCTGTTCGCCAAAGTGCGCTTTGATTTTTTCGGAGAAAGATACAATTTCGATGCTGTCCATTTCCAGATCCTTGGTAAAAGAACTTTCAGGGGTGATATCCATTTCTTCAACAAATTCTTCACCGATTACTTCGGTGATAAATTGTTTCATGAGGTTGAAGATTTCTTCGCTGCTTAATTTTGTAGTTATAGTGTCCATCCGATGATATAGTTTTTATGTTTGATTGTTTTGATTGTGATGTGATTGATGCGTAATTCTTCCCCGTTAATTTCTTCAACGGTATAGGCTTTTGGATTGCCCTGTAAACCTTTACCCAGGTATTTTCCATAAGCCTCTTTGGCCACCCAAAAGCGGGTTGCCCATTCTATTTTGTTACGGGTTTGGAGCAGGGCCATTTCGTGATCGTTAAACACGAGATCAAAAAAGCCAGCGCTCCGTTCTTCGATATGCTCGATATCGATACCAACAGGTTCGTTGAAACGTGCTATGCCCACAGCATCAGTTCCTTTATGGGCAATGGAGATGTTGATGTTATCCGTTAAACCACCCTTAACAAAGGGTTTGCGGTATTCATCCGAATAAATTTCGAAGGTGATCGGGTAACAGGCCTGATTTTTCTGTGTGTTCAGTAAATTCCGTACGGCATCTTTCGCTGCTACACGACTGATCATCCAGGTTCTTCTTTTATTCGGTAATAAATTATGGTGGTGCTTTTTCTCAGTCTGGTTAAAATATCTTTTCAGGATAAAATCCCACGATACCACACGCGAATAAGCGTTACCAAAAAGAAAAACGCCCGGAGCAACTTCTTCGGATAAACGGTTGTGAAGCGGCGACATCGAAACGTTCCAAAGGGGTTCGTCTATTTCCAGCCTACGGTTTTGCCAGCCAGAAATAATAAGCCAGATGATGCCATCTCTTTTCATCACAATATCGGCAGTTGCAAATTCATCATTGATTTCGGTAAGTACACAGGTACATTCGAAAGTTCCTTTCTGATCTGCCATATCGCCAAAGAATTCAATCTCCTGGATTTTAACGGGAAAGGCAATCCGGTCTTTTTCTAACGTGAGCTGTAGCCATAAACCAAATAACTGCCCTGCATTATCGAGCAATGAGCCTTTTCCGCCTGCTGCTTCTATAATACCGGTAATTCCTTTTTCGCCAACAGCAACCAGTTTTTTGATGCCCTGATAATCTGGTCCGTGGAACATGTGGGCGTCGTAAATCTGTGCAGAAGTACAATCGATATCCAGTAATTTTCCAATATCGAAAGTTCTGGCTGGAGCAGAGTTTAACCGGGTAGCCAACTGCACTTCTGCATTGGCAAAACGCTCCAGATTAAGATACACCCTTTGCTCGTCTTTCCATTCGCCGGTTACCGTTTCCTGGAAAGGTTTAACTACATTCATCCATTGAAATACCCGCATATTCATGATTTTCTGCACCTTTTCTTCAGGCGATTGTTCATTAGCGATTTCAGCGAACACTTCAAAAATCATGGTCATTGGGATTACCGGATCCATATCTTCGACCGTTGGCCAGCCTTTTGGTTGCCTGAGCAGGGAGTGATCAATGAGGTAAGGACAGTTGTCCAGACTTACATCCAGTTTTTTGCTAAAAGGCTGCCTCATGGGGAATAATGGTTTAGCTGGAGCCCAATTGTTTGGCTGGTCGACTTGCAAAGCCGCGTTTTCGAACAGTTCGGTCATTTCGCTCTGCATGTTGATCATCTCCATTACATTCTCGTTAAAAGCCTGTAAAACCGGATGTTTTGCCTCCACAAAAGTTTTAGATTGTACGGCCTGTGGCTTTTTAATGGTTAAACCTTTAAGTGTTTGCAGATTGTGGATAATCGGCGAACCCAGTTCGAGTTTAACCCCTTTACTTTTTTGCGGAGGGACGGATTTGATATTGCCCAAATAAGACAAACCAACTTCTTTTCCTTCGATAAAAAGTGCCGCCAATACCCTTTGGAGTTGTGTAATGCCCGAACGGATAGGCACATTGGCACTAATGGTGCTGATTTCCTTTCCTTTTAGGGTATCATCAATAAAACCGACCAAACCTCCTGAACCCACCTGAATAAAAACACGCGCGCCTTCGGCATACAGTTTTTCGGTAAGCTCACGGAAACGTACTGGTTTAATTAAGTGTTCGGCACTTAACTGGCGGATGGCTTCAAAACCCTCGGGATAAGTTTCTAAAGTGGTAGCCGACCAAAGCGGAGTGGTAGTTTTCCTGAACTGCATATCCTGCATGCCTTCGAGGATCAGTCCCAGTTTATCGGCCACGAATGGCGAGTGGAAGCCCGATTGGAAAGGTAAAATCTGATGAAAAATCTTTTTCACCTTTAATATCGGAACCAGTTCGTCCAGGGCGGGTTTGCTGCCACAAAGAATGACCTGTTGAGGACAGTTATCATTAGAGAGATATAAATCAGAAATGTTTTCCAGAATAGGTTGAAGGATCTCTAAACCACAACCAACAGCGATAAACCTCGAATCTTTTAACTCAAAAGTTTCAGGGTTAAGCACATTCAGTAAATTCATGACCGAACTTTCTTCTGCCAGTTCTGAAGATCTTGCGGCAAGCCATTCACCAAGGCTGTGACCTGCGTTCATATCAGATTTAATGCCCAATTGCTTTAAAGCCTGATCTAAAACACTGCTTTTGTCCAGTATGTTGAGCGCTTCACTTAACAGGCCATCCTGTTTTTCGTTTCCGTCGATATTAATGTCGAAATAATCAGCTACAGATTTAAATTCTCCACCTGTAAGTCCATCCAAGCCAGGGAAAACAAAGGCTATTTTTCCATCATTCGCCAAAAGGGGCGCATTGGTATACCAGATATCCTGTTTGTTTCTCCAGGGAGAATTTTTAGCTACAATTTTTAAGGCTTTTTTAATCCGCTCGGGGCTAGGATTAAATAAGACCAAACGGAAGTTTCCGTCCCCGATGCTGTAATCTCCGTTTTCAAGCGATTCGATTAAAGCCTCATGACTTGGTCTTGCGATCACCAATACCTCATCTTTTTTAGGGATATCGTAAGCGCTTAATACCACATGGGCGTTAATGCCACCAAAACCAAATGCATTTACGGCAGCCAGTTTTGGTAAACCCGATTGGTTCCAGTCTATGGCTTTCTGAACTGCCGAAAAACGGGTTTCGGCCAGTTGTGCTATAGGCTCATCACAATGTAAAGTGGGCGGAATGATGCCATGGTAAAGTGCTAAACTCGATTTGATCAGTCCTGCAATACCTGCTGCGGGCATGGCATGGCCGATATTCGATTTTACAGAGCCAATACCCGCTTTTGGCAGATCCGCGTCCTGACCAAAAAAATGTTTTAAAGTTTCTATTTCGGTTTTATCGCCAAGTGGCGTACCTGTACCGTGGGCTTCTAAATAGCCAATATTTTTACTTTCTAATTCCGCGTTTTTCCAGGCTTCGGTAATGGCTTTTAACTGGCCTTTAACGGATGGACTCATTACACTGGTTCCGCTTCCATCGCTGCTAATGCCCACGCCTTTAATTACCGAATAAATTTTATCCTGATCCCTGATGGCATCTTCGAGGCGTTTAAGCACCACAAAACCACAACCTTCGCCGATAATCAATCCATCAGCGTTTTGATCAAAAGGTTTAATTTTTTCCTGTTTGGATAAGGCGCCCAATTGAGAAAATATACTCCAAAAGGCCGCATTCTGACCTAAATGCACACCGCCTGCAATAATCATATCACAACGGCCACTATTTAGTTCCTGCACACCATGATCAACCGCGATAAGTGAACTGGCACATGCCGCATCTAAAGTAAAAGCCAAACCACCTAAATTTAGCCGGTTGGCTACCAGTGAAGCCACTAAATTAGGGATCAATCCCATTGCAGTATCGGCACTGAAGCGGCCTTTACGCAATTGGAATTCGTGTTTTACCTTTTCAATTTCCGCTTCGCTAAGCTGTGGCATTAAATCTTTTAATACGCTCGAAATCTGCTCACCAGTTCTTACAATTTCGATTGCCCGGGTTGCCCCCGGACCAACGTAATTGCCTTTGCCAATGATGATCCCTGTTTTATCGAGGGAATATTTTTTTTCAAATACAGCAGCATCTTCCAATGCCTGATGAACCAGATCTAAGGTTAACAGGTGATCGGGTTCGGTGCCTTCAACAGCTAAGGGTAAAATCCCGAAACGTTGTGGATCAAAATGATGATCGGGAATAAAACCGCCGCGGTTACAATAAAAACGATCTACGCCGCCTAAGTTTTTATCGAAATGTACGGGATCGATCCGATCGGCCGGAACCTGCTGTGTAGCATCTACCCGGTTGATAATATTCTCCCAAAAGGTCTGCATATCTTTCGCTCCCGGAAAAATGCATGACATTCCAATAATTGCTACATCGCTTTTCTTCATCTACTGTTTAATTATGGGATATTTTCTATGTCCAGGTGTTTCCAGCCATGATTAATACCTGGCTTTCTTTACCATATTTAAGTTCGTTCAAGAAAGTTTCCATCCCATCCTGTAATGGGATCATGGCAATTCCCCGGCGCTGGTATTCTTTCTCCAATGTTGGCGAAACCATACCGGCACCCTTCCATGGCCCCCAGTTAATGGCCATTACCTTGCCCTGGATTTTCTGTTTTAAGGCCCAGGCATATTTGTCCATTACACTGTTTGCCGCTGCATAATCGGTTTGTCCACGGTTTCCATAAACGGAAGCGATGCTGGAGAACAGGATCACAAACTGGGTTTCTGGTCGTAATTGCTCTGCCAAGACCCTTAAAGGGGTTACTTTGGTATCGAAAACACGTCCAAAGGATTCTGGAGTTTTGCTATGGAAGAGTTTATCTTCCAATAAACCTGCACCGTGCACCACACCATCTATGCGGCCATAATCTTTATAAACCTGGTTGATCAAACGGGTTAAAGCTTCCTCATCTTTAAGGTCTAACGATTCGTAAACTACCGTCGAACCACCTTCTTCCAAGGTCGCGATGCAGCGTAAAATCTGGTTGTTTTTATAAATCCGGTTGGTTTCCTGTTCTATTTCGGCAGGTTTTTTAATCTCGCCCTGTTTAATCAGATATTGCCTGATCTCATCCTTGGTGCTAAGCGAAGAACTGGCCTCGTTTGCCGATGCGATCGGATTGGCTGAACGGCCCACCAGGATGTACTTACAAGGATAATCTTTTGCAAAATGCATCGTAAGCTCTGCAGTAATCCCTTGTGCGCCGCCTAAAACCATCACTACGGCATCTTTATCCAAATGGATATGTGCATCGGTTTCAGTGCTTAATTGATGTGGTACCAACTCCATGATGTGCCTTTTATGATCATTATAAATGATCTCCGAAGGTTTATCGGGATTCAGGATTTCGTTTAAGGTCATGTTCGTGATTTCATCAGGAGACATAGCCGTTTCCAGACTGATGAAACGGCATTTGGTATGCTCATATTCACGGTCTAAACTTTTAAAGAAGCCCGAATAACCCTGATAATTTCTTAAGAAAGAAATATCCGACTGGTCGTTAAAATATTGTTTGGTATCCGCAATCAGGTATACCCATTTTACGGTATCAAAGTTTAGTTTTTTAATGGTTGCGAAATGATCGAGAATGCCTACTTTTTGCTGTGCTTCGAACATGTTCAAAATGATGAGGCCCTGATAACCATCCAATGGGTCTTCAAAACTCACCAGATCGGCAATGGCACCATGTTTTTCGAGCACCTTTTTGATTTTGACCGCCTGGCCTCCACCATCGTCGGTTAAGGCAAAACGCTGCCCTTTTAAAATGGCTGCTTCAGTAATGGTAAGCGCGGCAGGAGTTAGCTCAAATCTCAAACGGGATAATTTTTCCTTAACCGTTTGATCATCGATGCTCTCCTCAATAAGCTTTTTTGCTTCTGTAAGCACCTCCGAGCTTTCTGCTTCAACATCGGCAATCCAGTTAACCAGCGCATTTAAAGTTTTGATTGCCGCCAGTTTTTCCATTAAATCATCGGCCTGGTCGCTTTGCGCACCAAAACCGATTTTTTCTTTAAGTGAGGCAATAATTTCCATCCTCTTGATCGAATCGATACTTAAATCCGCTTCAAGATCTAAATCCATACCCAACATTTCTTTCGGGTAACCTGTTTTTTCACTTACCACCTCAAGAATGGCTGATTTCAATTGATCGATAGAAAATTTTTCCTGTTCAGCCTGACCGGTTGCGGGCACTACCGGAGCAGCTGCTGCAACCGATTTTGGCTGCTCTGTATTTTCGGTAATCCAGTTTACGAGGCTGCTTAAGGTTTTAAGGCCCGCAAGCTGTTCCATAATTTTATCTTCCGGAAGGTTCAGTTGAGAGAAACCGCCCAGTTCGGTACGTAAAGCACCGATAATTTCTACACGTTTGATCGAATCGATACTTAAATCAGCTTCAAGATCCATTTCCATGCCGAGCATTTCCTGCGGATAACCTGTTTTATCGCTAACGATCTGTAACAGCACCAGTTTTAAGTCTTTTTGTGCAATTGCAGGTGTGATTACTTCGACGGTTTGTGCCTGTGGTACTTCCTGTTTTACGGTAATCTGATTTTCAATCCGCACTGGTTGAGGTGCCTGATAGGAGGTTAAGGGCTGGTTATTCATTTGTGAAGGCATTGCGGGCGCTTGTCCTAAAAAGGAAAGCATCACATCGCGTTGTGCCTGAATCAGCATTTTCATACTGTGCAGGTACTCCTGCATCATCAGGTCTTTGGCTGAGCCGTTAACCTGTTGATTTTCAGTTTGGGTAGAGGTGTTGTTCATAAGGATAATCGGTTTAATAATAGGGGGTGCACCATTTGCCGGAAGTTTACCGGTTGATGGAATAGCGTGTTGACCGTTCACATACCAGATGGCCGGACTTTTTTTATAAATTGAAATTTCATCCAATTTGATGGTTTTAACTGAACGGCCTTCGAATAACTTTTCGAGCCTGATTTCGCGGCCTGTAGCCATATAACCAGCCAGTGTGCCCAATAAATTGCTGAGTTTGTTCTGGCCCTGATCTTCGGTATGTAAAATCACCTCATCTTTGCCTATGCATGATTTGGTTAAACCGCTTAATACCTTGCCCGGACCAACTTCTACAAAAACCCGGGCTCCGGCGGCATACATATTCCTTAGCTCATCAACAAAAAGTACTGGTTTTATCAAATGATCGGTTAAACGTTCCTTAACTGCTGCAGCTTCAACAGGGTATTCATTTGCGGTGGTGTTAGACCATACCGGGATTTTAAGATCTTTAAAGTCGACGCCTGATAAAACTTCCTGGTATAGCTGTTTCGATTTAGCTACCAAAGGACTATGGAAAGCGCAAGCCACTTCGAGTGGACGGAAAGATATTTTAGCTTCTTTTAAGACTGCAGCCAGTTGGGCTATAGCTTCGGTACTGCCTGCAATTACGCATTGCGTTGGTGCATTAAAGTTTACCGGGTAAATGGCTGCAATACCGCTCAGATATGGTGTAAGATCTTCCTGTTTTGCACTCACCGCAAGCATGGTACCCGGATCACCGTTTTCTACAGCATTTAAAATAGAATTTGCTCTCTCGGCACTAAGATGAACTAAGTCATCTTCTTCAAAAGCACCTGCAAAACAAAGTGCAGGCAATTCGCCATAGCTATGGCCGGCAACCATATCGGGAACAATGCCCAATGATTTTAAGAAATTCGCAATAGCCAGATCAACAATACCCAATAGGGGTTGTGCCATACGCGTATCTTTTATGCGTTCTTTTTGTGCTTTTGCATCCGCATCATTAAATACGGTATTTGGGAAAAGGATTTTTTCATATTCAGGATAAGCTATCAATAGCTTTCTCATTTCCGGGAACACCACGAAAAGATCTCTGGCCATGTTTACGCGTTGGCTTCCCTGTCCCGGGAACATAAAAGCCACTTTCCCATCTTGTTTTTGGGTGAGGTAAGTGTCTTTGCTTTCTACGCCAGATAAAACAAGATCGATTTTCATTACCAGGTCTTCTGCGTGGTTGGCAACAATACTCAGTTGAACGGGTTTGGTACCGGCAGTGGCTAAACTGTAGGCAATATCTTTCAGTTCGATCTGATCGTTCAGTTCCAGGAGGTTTTTTACAGAGATTACGCGATTTTTAGCTTCCTCATAAGTATCGCCTCTAAAAACAAAGAGCTCTGATGGCCATGATTTTAAGATCGAATTTTTATTTTCGGAATTCTGGGCGCTTTCAAGTACTGCGTGGAAGTTTGTTCCGCCAAAACCAAAGGCACTTACCCCAGCGTATCTTTTCTCTTCCATCCATAAACCGGCTTCGGTGTGGAAAGCGAAAGGACTGGTTTGCGCGTTATAGAAACTATTTGGTGTTTTTAAGTTGATAGTTGGTGGCTTAATGCCATGGTAAACTGATAAGGATGCCTTGATTAATCCTGCAATGCCGGCAGCACATTTGGTATGGCCAATCTGTGTTTTTACAGAGCCCAGATGCGTTTGCCCGGCAGTTGCGCCCGACTGATTGAGCATGTCGGTTAATGCACTGATCTCTGTTTTATCACCAACTACTGTACCTGTACCATGCGCTTCTACCAGGCCTATCAATGATGGTGTAATTCCTGCCTGGCTATAAGCCCTTTCCAGTGCATTTACCTGCCCATTTTTACGTGGAGCAGTTAAACCAAGGCTTTTTCCATCGCTTGAGCCCCCAACACCTTTTATAATGGAGTAAATGGTATCGCCATCACGTAAAGCATCGTCGTATCTTTTTAAAACAATCATGGCAATCCCTTCGCCAAGGGCAATTCCGTCTGCTTCGGTATCAAAAGTGGCACACCTTCCTTTTTTAGAAAGAGCGTGCGTACTCGAAAACATCAGGTAATCGTTAATGCCATTGTGCAGATCCGCCCCGCCGGCTAAAACCATGTCCGATTTTTCTAAGAATAGCTCCTGACAGGCCAGATCAATTGCGGCAAGAGATGAGGCACAGGCGGCATCAACAGTGTAGTTTCTGCCGCCGAGGTTTAACCGGTTGGTAATTCTACCTGAGATTACGTTTGCTAAAATACCTGGAAATGAATCTTCAGTTGTTTTTGGCAATGCGGCATCTACTTCAGCTGGCATTTCACCAAAAACCTGTTTGTAAAAACCTCTGAAGCTATAACTATTGGCGAGGTCGTTTCCACCTTCTGCACCGATAATTACCGAAACATTTTCATTGTCCACACCGCCATCAGCATAACCTGCGTGTTGCATGGCCTGTTTGGCCACCATTAAAGTAAGCAGTTGGGTAGGCTCTATAGCGGCAAGCGATTGTGGGGGGATGCCAAATTCCAGAGGATCAAAATCTATCCTTGGGATAAAACCGCCCCATTTGGAGTGCGACATATCACCTGCTGTCGATTCTGGGTTATAATACAGTTCTTTGTTCCATCTTTCATCTGGTACTTCGGTTACCGAATCCTTAGCCAAAATAATATTGCGCCAGTATTCCTCGAGGTTTTTTGCCCCGGGGAAAATACATGCCATACCCACAATGGCAACATCCAGTGCTTTGGTTTTATTTTCTGGAGGTGATGAAAGTGTGGCATTTAAAATATGGGTATAATTATGGTCGGCCACATCCTGATGAAGATCGAGTAAAGACATTATTTCCTTATGCATGGGTGCGATCTGACCGATCATATACATGCCCAGATCGGTTTGCTCAGCTTCTTTTATTTTTACCAGATCATTACCACGTCTTTCAATTCCCTTTGCAGCAATACGCAAACGGCCAACATTCAATGTTTCTAATTTGGCCCAGATTTCTTTTTTATCCATTCCCTCAGCCTGAAGTTTCTTTTTTTCTTCATTAAAGAAGGTGGCAAATGAGGAGTTTAAACATCTGGTTTCATGACCGGGGGCTGTTTCCAGCAGGACAGTTTCGTCAGCCTGCAGGGCTTCCTGCTGGAATTTATCTAAAATCGCACCTGTACTTACGGCTTCTCTTGTATATAAGTACGCAGTGCCCATCAATACTCCGATTTTCATGCCTTTGGCAGCTAATGGAGCGGCCATTACCGAAATGAAAGCTGTAGAAAAGGCATCATGAATACCACCGGCAAAGAAAACGCTGATGCTTTCGGGGTTTTCTTCCTTTAATAATCTTTCGATCTGTTTTTCCCATAATACCATGCTAGATAGGGGTCCAACATGACCGCCACATTCACGTCCTTCGAATACAAAACGTTTGGCACCTTCTTTTAAAAACATATCTAAAAGAGAAGCAGATGGTACATGCAAAAAGGTTTTAATGCCTGCTTTTTCAAAAGGTTTGGCCTGCGATGGTCTTCCGCCCGCAATTAATAAAACCGGAGGCTTGGCATTTAAAATATATTCCTGTTGTTCATCTCTCAGTTCTTGTGGTGCAAAACCCAAAATACCCACGCCCCAGGTTTTCCCGCCAGCCAGTTTTTTTGTTTCTTCGATCAGATTTTTTGCCGATGCACCTTTTAATAGAGATAATGCGATAAATGATAGTGCGCCGGCTTCAGAAACGGCATCTGCAAAGAGCGCAACATCGCTTACCCTCGTCATAGGCCCCTGTGCGATAGGGTAGGTGATATTTAAATCTTTAGCAAGCGCGTTATTCGCTTTAATTACATTGATGGCTTTAGCCTGTTTTAAATGACCATAAATGGCTTCTTTAATACCAAAAATTAATTTATCAAGCTTTTTGTATTTGCTTACCAGGTCGATAGATAAAGCAATATCCTGACCCATTGGAAGATAATTGCTTTCCAGGTCATAACCCTGAAAGTATTGCTGAAGACCTTTATAGTCTATATTTTCAGCAAGAACAGGTGAATTAGGACGGGCCAATACGCGGCAATTGTCAACCAGTTTTGTTTCGGTTCCACTTAATTTGCCAAAAACCGTTTTTAAACCTTCGGGCACGGAACACTCGGGAAATAAGGCCAGCTGACTATCCAAAATGATTCCCGCTGCGCCTTGTGCCATTAAAGAGGCGGCTGTATGAATACCTACGCCACCCTGAACCCAAACCGGAATGGTTGTTATTTCTTTAATTATCCGCTGAAAAAGTACAAATGAAGATTCGTAAGCCACACGGCCGGCACCTTCATTTCCTTTTACGATAATGCCATCCGCACCATTTGCCTGAGCTGCCAGTGCCGACTGAAGGTCGTACACCTGAAGAACGATTTTTGCGGATGTTTTCCGTTTTAATGCGAAATCAAAAGGCGCAATAATTAAACTTACCTGGCTAGGAAGATCAATGTTGGCGAATGCTGCCGAATTGATACTTACACCAAAATCAGAAATACCAGACGCTACAAGTGAATGAAGTGCGTTTTCGGTCTCAGCGATATTATGCCCAAGACTCAGAACAGGAAAGCAATCTGCATTTTGTAAATTAAAAACCAATTTACTGTCAGGGATTTCAAAAGGAGTTACTGCAATAATGGCGTGTTTGTTCATGGCTTTAGATTTTAATTCTACTCTTCTGTTTGGTGGATGAATAGCCGGTACATAATGGTTCTTTACGCCGGCCGTAATACGCAATAACACAGGTTTTTAGCGCTGCAATTAGTGTGTATGATTAATTAGACTAATATACGAATTGATTAAGTCAAATTGTTTTAAAATTTCATAAATGAATGAACTGAACAGTCGCTTGTTAAGGGACTGAATTTTTCATTTAAAAATGAATTTTATGAACAAATTATTATTAATAATTTTCATTTATGCTTCTTTATATGGCTTATTTAAATTTTAAATACAAAAGAAGGTACCCCACATTGGGTTAATATTAATTAAGGGTTAATTTATGGATTTATTTTTGTAATCAATTGATATTGTATGTATTATATCAATTTTTTTCGATTCATTAGCCCGAGAATTCGAAATGTTTAACGATTTTTCTCTTAAAAATGATGTTTTTGAACTAGATGAGTTGGATTTGTTTGCTTAAAAAATTTTTAGTTCAAAATTGAAGAAGATTATGGGGCATTATCAATTGTTTATGTATGTAGTATTAATTAGTATTGATATTTGGATTTTTGTTGCTTTTATCTGGGCTACATAATTTTTTGATTAAAATAGCGCTTAAATCTTAAATGATCTGTTCATTCCCGGTTAAGAATTGATCCTGCTCGATTGTTATCAACCCAGGCTGATTTACTAGTGAATTGTTGCAGTTAAGGCTTGGCTAAGCCGATATACGAGGTGAGGTTGGTGAGATAGGATTGATTTTGAATGGTTGTGAGAGCAGATGCCACACAACATAAATCGTGTCTCGCATCCGATAGCTATCGGATGATGGATTATCGCAAAGCATGACGCTAAGAGGGATTTTATATTTGTGGACTGTGGAAACGCAGGCCAGGGCGACCGATTATTTCGCTTTCTTAACCCCTTCAGAAGTCATCACCACCCGCTTCATCGTACCATCACTGTTGTAGTTGAGGTAATCAATGCAAACGGAGCGTCTAAAACTTCCTCCATCGTTATTAATTGCACCATTGTGGTAAATAAAGTACGACTTGCCTTTAAAATCAATAATAGCCTGATGGTTCGTATTGGAGTTTCCGGCAATTTCATTTAAAATACCTTTGTAAGTCCATGGGCCATTAATATTTTTGCTCATGGCATATACAATTTTTTCTGGGAATTGCGAGGCATAAGATAAATAATACCATCCTTTGCGTTTGTGTATCCATGGCGCTTCGGTAAATTCTGGTACATCCACTTTCTGGATCGGTCCATCCAGCTCAATCATGTTTTTCTTCAACTTTGCATAGTAGCATTTTTGGTTGCCCCAAAATAAATAGGCCTGACCATCATCGTCAATAATCACCGTAGGGTCGATATCATCCCAACTGATTTTAACTGCTGTGGTCATATCATTGGTAATTAAAGCTTTTCCAATGGCATCTTTAAATGGACCTCTTGGGTTATCAGCTACTGCTACACCGATCGATTTTCCGTGAATGGTACCATGGGAAATGGCTACATACCAATAAAATTTACCATCTCTCTCAATCACCTGCGAAGCCCATGCATCATCGCTGGCCCAGGCAAAACTTTTTACATTTAATGGTGATTGATGTTCTTTCCAGGTCACCATATCTGCCGATGAATAACACAACCATTCGTGCATTTCGTAGGTGTTTTTAGGTATTGGCGCTACATCGTGCCCGGTATAAAGGTAAACCGAATCACCATACACATAAGCTGCAGGATCGGCCGTGTATTTGTCAGTAATGATCGGATTGCCTTTGGATATAATGATTTTCTCCTGTGCCTTAGCGCAGAATTGTACAAGAGAAAGCATTAGAACTGATCCGTATAATTTAAAATTCTTCAACATACTATCGATTTAATAAGGTTTTCAGTTCTTTTTCTTTGATGGTGGATTTTGTTCAACAACGATTACAGATCCACCGTATGGTTTCATTTTAATAAGGGGCGTAAATTTAATGCCGATCTTTCTGGTTATTATTTAAATGGAATTTTAATCACGTTAAAAGAGTAAGGCTTTAAAGTAATATTCAATTTTTTACCCTTTAAACTCAGGGTGGTTTTTTGTGGACTTAGGGCCTCTGGATTGTCAAAAGAGTTGATTTGATCCAGGTTGTTGCTTGCGAGCTCCTCATTGGTAGCTTTATTTATTAAGTTTAATTTTCCCTCCAAGTCAAAACTGAGGTTTTTTGCCTGACCGGCGTTATTGGCGATTTTAATGATCAGTTCTTTTTTTGTCTTATCGGTAACTGCAGAAGCATAAAGCCCGTCCTGGCCGGTTATGTTCTTTTCCTCAAGTGTGATAGAAACCACGTCCGTTCCTTTGTTGGTGGAGAACAGTTTTTGTACATAATAATCAGGTGTTCCATACGATTTTAGGTTATCTACCCAGATCATATCAGGAGCCCATTGCCAGGCATCAATGTGTGCGAAAAGCGGGGCATAAGAAGCCATTTGCACTACATCGGCATTGCGCTCTAAACCTGTCATTAAAGAAGCAGCTGCCAAAGCACTTTGCCAGTTGTTGCGGTTGCTGCCTACAAAATTTTTATCAGCATGTACCGCATATTCACCAACAAAAACTTTCGATCCATTTCTTGGATACTTGTCGTAATGATCAGCATTTTTTAAAAACCAATTAGCAGTGCGGTAGTAGTGTTCATCAATAAAATCAGCATTGTTTTTTCTTAAAGCTGTATTCAACAAGTTAAAGCGGTCGCCTTCGGGATCTGTGCCAGAGCTATTGATGAGTTTAAAGTCAGGATATTTAGCTTTTATGGCTTTTGTAAAAATCGCGACCCTGTCCAGGTATTGCGGACCCCAGTTTTCGTTTCCTATACCCATCATTTTTAAGTTGAAAGGTTTAGGGTGACCAAGATCAGCCCTCATTTTCCCCCATCTGCTGGTTACATCGCCATTG
>Ga0163161_10000418_pt1 | contig 35697 bp, 30 predicted proteins | sample S45metaG_FD_129847 | JGI IMG/M metagenome (GOLD analysis project Ga0163161, IMG submission 129847) | Switchgrass rhizosphere microbial communities from Kellogg Biological Station, Michigan, USA - S4-5 metaG | ecosystem: Host-associated > Plants > Roots > Rhizosphere > Soil | place: USA... | reverse complement strand
TGGCGCCAGCATATTGTCCGGCGGCGAACTGCTGGGCGATGCGGGCACCTTCATGGCGCCGACGGTCGTCACGGATGTGCGACCGGACATGGAGATCGTGCAGGAGGAAGTGTTCGGGCCGGTCGTGGTCGCCCAGCCATTCGATGATGTGGAAGAGGTCATCGCGGCGGCCAATGACAGTCAATATGGACTGGCGGCGAGCGTATGGACGCAATCGCTGTCCACTGCGCACCGCATGAGCAGCGCGATCGAGGCGGGCACCGTCTGGATCAACTGCCACGCCATGTATGATGCTTCGCTGCCGATCGGTGGTGTCAAGCGGTCGGGTTGGGGCCGCGACAGCGGTAAGCAGGCGCTCGATTCCTATCTCGAATGGAAAACGGTTTGCGCGGTCTTGTAACCGCCTGATTATCGGTCCTTATCTGCCCGCCATGTTCGACATGGCGGGTTTCTTTTTGGGCTGACCGCCACGGCATGACCGCTGCGCGAGCAAACACACCGCCAATCTGTTCATCCCCCGGCACTTTCGGTGAGGATCGGATCAACGGCAATCGACCGCGCACCTCCCATGCGCCGTCGTCCCGCCGCACCGTACGAGCATAATCGCGGGCATGGCCCGCCATCAGGAGCAATTGCATGGCCTATCGCTTGGGCGTCGATGTTGGCGGCACGTTCACCGACCTTTTGCTGTTCGATCAGGGCAGTGGCGCATTCTGGCGGCACAAGACGCCGTCGACGCCGCATGACAGTTCCGAAGGGATATTGAACGGTGTCGAGGCGATCTGCGGCAAGGCCGGGATCACGCCTGCCGACATCGAATATTTCCTGCATGGCACCACCGTCGCGACCAACGCGGTGCTGGAAGGGAAGGGCGCGCGCGTGGGCCTCATCGTCACGCAGGGCTATCGCCAGATCATGCAGATTGCGCGCAGTTTCGTGCCGGGCGGTCTGGCAGGCTGGATCGTGTGGCCAAAGCCCGAACCGCTCGCGGCGCTGGAAGACACGTTCGAGATCAAGGGGCGCATGACCGCGCAAGGGCAGGAACTTCGTCCGATCGATGAGGACGATATCCGTGCGCAGCTCACGAAAGTGAAGGCGCAGGGCGTCGAGGCGCTGACCGTGTCGCTGATGAACGCCTATCTGAATGGCGCGCATGAACAGCGTGTGGGCGAACTGGCGGCGGAAATCATGCCCGACGTCCCGGTGTCGCTCAGCCATGTCGTCCTGCCGGAAATGCAGGAATATGAGCGGACGTTAACGACCGTCGCCAATGCTGCCGTGCGCCCGGTGGTGGGCCGCTATGTCCGCAACCTGCGATCCAGGCTGCGCGACGCGGGCATGGCGGGCAAGCTGTCGCTGCTCCGGTCGGACGGTGGACTCATGACATCCGAAAAGTCCGAAGAGCATCCGGTGTCGCTGTTGATGTCCGGGCCGGCGGGCGGCGTCACCGGCGCGATCTGGGTTGGCAAGAATGCGGGCATCAGGAATATCCTGACGCTGGACGTCGGCGGCACCTCCACCGACGTGGCGCTGATTGAGAATCTCGAAGCGCGGCGGGTCCGCACGACGGAAGTGGGCCATCTTGCCGTGCGCGCCTCTGCGCTGGACGTAAAGACGGTGGGCGCGGGCGGCGGTTCCATCGCCTATGTGCCTGAATTGACCGGCGCGTTGCGCGTCGGCCCTCAGTCTGCCGGCGCGGTGCCGGGGCCGGTCGCCTATGGCAAGGGTGGCACCCTGCCGACCGTGACCGACGCCAATGTCGTGCTGGGTTATCTGCCCGAAGCGCTGTTGGGCGGTACGTTCAACCTGGATCGCGAGGGATCGATCAGGGCGGTGCAGACCATTGCGGACGCGCTGGACATCGATCTCTATGCGGCGGCGCGCGGCATCATCGACATCGTGAACGAAAATATGTTCGGTGCTTTGCGCATGATCTCCGTCCAGCAGGGCTATGATCCGCGCGACTTCGCGCTGATGGGCTTTGGCGGGGCGGGGCCGATCCATGTCAACGCGGTCGCCCGCCTGATGGGAAGCTGGCCTGCCGTGTCGCCGGTATCGCCGGGCGTGCTGTGTGCGCTTGGCGATGCGACGACGCGGATGCGCACCGAAACGGCGCGCTCTTTTTCCACGCTGGCGTCGAAGACCAGTGCCGATGCGCTGGCCGACCTGATGCGCGAAATGGATGCGCAGATCCGGGGCGAGTTGGAACAGGAAGGCGTCGCAGCCGCCGATATCAGCGTCGGCTTCGAAGTGGACATCCGCTATTCGGGGCAGGCTTTCGAAGTGCCGATGGACGTGACGCTGGACGAACTGGAAGAGAGCGGTCTGGTCGGGCTGACCAAGCGCTTCGATGAGGAGCATCACCGCCTCTTCACGTTCAACATGGATAGTGAACATGAAATCGTGAACCTGCGCGCGGTCGCGATGGGCCAGTCGCTCGACCTGCCCGCAGCCCCGTTGCAGGAGGGCAATGGCGACCCGGTCGAAGCCAAGGTTCGCGATCACCAACTCTATATGGATGGACGCATGCAGCCCGCCATCATCTACGACCGCGCCAAGTTGAAGGCGAAGGACGTCATCCAGGGACCGGCGATCGTCCTGGAAATGGATTCGACCACGCTGATCGAATCCGACTGCATCGGCACGGTCGACGCCGTCGGCAACATCCTCATCACCCTGGCCTGACAGGAGCGCAGAACATGACCGCACGGATCATCCAGAGCAACCAAGCGCCCTTCGAAAAGAAGGCCATCGACCCGGTTACGCTCGACATCATCGAAAACGCCCTGCGCAACGCCCGTGTCGAGATGGACGCGACGCTCGTGCGCACCGCCATGTCGCCGGGCATTCGCGAACAGGGCGACGCCTTCCCGCTGATCGCGGACCATAAGGGCCGCATGATCGTGGGCCAGTTCGGCTCCTATATCGTGCCGTTCCTGGACGGCTATGCCGGCACGGTGGAGGAGGGCGACCTTATCATGTTGTCCGACCCCTATTCGGTCGGCGGCGCGGTGAGCCATTGCAACGACTGGCTGGTGTTGCTGCCGGTGTTCAAGGACGGTCGCCTGATCGCCTATACGTCCATGTTCGGGCATCAATCCGACATTGGCGGCATGGTCGCAGGGTCCATGCCGATCGACGCCACCTCCATCTTCCAGGAGGGCGTGCGTATTCCGCCGATCAAGATCTACAAGCAGGGCGTCTATAATGAGGACGTCATCCGCCTGATCATGCATCAGGTTCGCACGCCCGACTGGTGCAAGGCGGACCTTAATGCGCTGATCGCGTCCTGCCGGGTCGCGTCGCGCCGCATCGTGGAAATGGCCGAGCGCTTTGGCGACGATGTGTTCGTGTCCGCGTGCGACGAACTGCTGGCACGTAATCACAAGGCAATGAAGCAACTGATCGACACGGCGATCAGCGAAGAAAAGGTGAGTTTCGAAGATTATATCTGCGACGACGGTCTGGGCTATGGCCCATACAGGATCAAATGTACCATGTGGCGCGAAAATGGCCGGGTAGTGCTGGATTTCGACGGTACCGATCCGCAGAGTCAGGCGTCGATCAACTTCTTCCTGAACGAAAACATGATGCGCATGTTCTTCGGCATCTACATGATCATGATCTTCGATCCGCAGATCCTGTTCAACGACGGTTATTATGACCTGATCGACGTGCGTATTCCCGAAGGATCGCTGCTTAAGCCGAAATTCCCTGCGGCACTGTCTGGGCGCACCCATGCGCTGGGCCGCATGTTCGATATATTGGGCGGCCTGCTGGGTCAGAAGACGCCTGAATTTCTCACCGCAGCGGGCTTTTCCTCGAGCCCTCATCTTTTCTATTCCGGGTTCGACAAGACGGGCGAATATTTCCAGCTGTTTCAGATCGGTTTTGGCGGGATACCTGGGCGTCCGCTGGGCGACGGGCCGGACGGCCACTCGCTCTTCCCCAACTTCACCAACGTACCCAACGAATTTCTGGAGCGCTACTTCCCGCTGGTGATCGAACGCTACGAGACGGTCGCCGATTCGGGCGGCGCGGGCCTGCATCGTGGCGGCAACGGCATCATCATGTCCTACCGTTTTCTGGAGGCAGGCAAGATCGCCATCCATGACGACCGCTGGTTCGTGCCGCCATGGGGGGTGAATGGCGGCGCTCCGGGCGCACGGGCGCGCAAGATCCTGGAAAAGCCCGATGGGTCGCAGACGATCGTGGGCAACAAGATCGAGGATCTGGCGGTAGAGGCCGATGACGTCCTGCACTTCATCACTTGGGGCGGCGGCGGCTGGGGTGATCCGCTGGATCGCGATCCCGTACTGGTTGCCAAGGAAATCGTGCAGGGGCTGGTCACGGTCGATGGAGCGAAGGCCTATGGCGTCGTGATTGCGGCTGACGGCGCGGTCGATGATGCCGCGACGCAGGCATTGCGGACGAAATTGCGGGCAGAGCGTGGCGCGGTGCAGGTGTTCGACTTCGGCCCCGACATCGCGACCCTGCGGGCACAGTGCGAGGCTGAAACCGGCCTTGCTGCCCCTAGGCAGCCGCGCTGGCAGGCGGCGTTGGAGGCGGCGGAATGAGCGCGGAGCTGAAGGACAATTATGCCGGGGCGTTCGACGGAGCGCTCTCCTTCGGGCAACGTCCCGCACTGCTGATCGTAGATGTGGTGGTGGCCTATCTGACGCCGGGTTCGGTGCTGTACGAGCCCGCGTTCGAAGCGGCGCTGGCCGCAAACGAACGGCTGGTGGCGTCGGCGCGCGCCGCTGGCCTGCCGATCATCTTCACCAATGTCGTCTATCAGCCGGGCGGTGCCGACGGCGGGCTATTCTATGCCAAGGTGCCTGCCCTGAGCGCTTTTCAGCGCGGTTCTGCCATGGGGGCGTTTCCCGATACGCTCCAGCCGCTGCCCGATGAGACGATCGTGTCGAAACAATATGCGTCGGCCTTTTTCGGGACGTCCCTGGCCTCCACGCTGACGGCTCAGGGGATCGACACGCTGCTCATCACCGGCTTTTCGACGTCGGGTTGCGTGCGGGCCACTGCGCTTGACGCCTTGCAGAACGGCTTTCGGCCCTTCGTCGTGCGCGAGGCATGCGGCGATCGTCATCCCGGACCGCATGAGGCCAACCTGTTCGACCTTCAGGCGAAATATGCCGAAGTGATAACGCAAGCGCGCGCGATCGAATTGATAGCAGCAGAGCGCAATGGTTGACGTCATGGAGGGGCAGGCTGTCTGCCTGATCGATATGGTGTTTCCCGGCGACACCAACCATCATGGCACCCTGTTCGGCGGCGTCGCGCTAGCCCATATGGATAAGGTGGCCTTTCTGGCCGCAACGCGCCATGGCCGCAGTCCGTTCGTGACCGCGGCGTCGGAGAAGATCGACTTCGCCAATCCTGCGCTCATCGGCGATATTGTGGAGGTGACGGGCCGGGTCGCGCGCGTGGGCAACAGTTCGCTCGACGTTGAGGTCGAGTTGATGGCGGAATCGCCCGTCAGCGGTGAACGCCGGCTCTGCACGCGAGGGCGCTTCACTCTCGTCGCGGTGAAAGGTCCCGGCAGTCGATTGCCATTGCCCAAATTGGTCGAAATGCCAGAGCAGCCATCGGATGGCCGCTTGCGGATGGTGAACATCGTATTCCCCGGTCAGACCAATCACCATGCCACGCTCTATGAGGCGATGCGCTCAAACTGATGGATCAGGCGGCCTTTGTCGCCGCTACGCGGGACGCGCGGGCGATCATGGTGACAGCTGCGATAGACCATGTCGATTTCACATCGCCTATTCATGAGGGCGAGCTGGTGGAAATGATCTCGCGTGTTCGCATGCGGGGACGCACCTCTATGCGTGTTAAGGTGGAATTGTGGGCTGAGCATCTGTTGAGCGGTGTACGGTGCCATGCGGCTACCGCGATGTTTACAATGGTCAGCGTGGATGCGGCCGGCAGGCCGCACCCGTTCCGTATCACAGCCGCGTCGTGACGGCTTTCGTTTCTAGAAAGGCGTCCAGCCCATCCTTGCCGAATTCGCGGCCCCAGCCCGACTGGCCATAACCGCCGAAGGGAACGTTCGTGCCGACCGCGCCGTGCGTATTGATGGATACGTGACCCGACCGGATACGCGCGACCAGTCGGTGCGCGGTGGACAGGTCGCGCGTCCATACGCTGCCCGACAGGCCATAGATGCTGTCATTGGCCAGTTCCGCAATGGCGTCGAGGTCCATCGTGTCGAACTTGCGGATCGCCATGACCGGGCCGAATATTTCTTCGCGCTCGATCGCCATATCGCCGCGCGTATCGGCGAAGATGGTGGGCTGTACGAACCATCCGGGCCGGTCGGCTCTGGCGCCGCCACAGACGAGCCGTGCGCCCTCCTGCTTTGCCTTTTCAATATGGCCCAGAACCTTGGCCATATGCCCTTCCGAAATCAGCGGCCCCTGATGGGTGTCGGGCGATAGCCCGTGGCCCAGCGTCATATATTGCGCGAAGGCGGCCAGCCCCTCGACCAGCCGGTCGTGAATATCGGCATGGGCAAAGATGCGAGTGCCAGCCATGCAATTCTGTCCCTGAAGGAAGAAGGTGGCCAGCGCGACGCCCGGTATCGCCTGATCCAGGTCCGCGTCGGGCATGACGACGACGGGGGATTTACCGCCCAGTTCCAGCGACACCTTCTTGAGATTGCCCAGAGCGGCCTGAACGATACGGCGACCCGTGGCCGTCGATCCGGTGAAGCTGATCTTGTCGACCAGCGGATGTTCGGCCAACGGCGCGCCGACCGCCGGGCCGAAACCGTTCACGATATTGACGACGCCCGCCGGGAAACCCGCGTCCAGCACCATTTGTCCCAGCGCCAGTAACGACAACGGCGTTTCTTCCGACGGCTTGACCACGGCGGTGCATCCTGCCGCGAGCGCGGGGGCCAGCTTCAAAATGGCCGTCGATAAAGGCACATTCCACGGAACGATCAGGCCGACGACGCCCACGGGTTCGCGCAACGTATAGGTCAACGCTTCGCCCATATCCGCGATATGCCGGGGCGGCGGCATGGTCACCCCCTCTATGCGCAAGATGGCGCCCGCATAATAATCGACCATCTCCACACAATTATCGACCGTCAACCGGGCGATGTTGATGGGCATGCCGTTGTCGATGACGTCCAGTTCCGTCAGCAGATCGGCATTGTCCTCCATGATCCGTGCTAAACGGAAGAGCAGGGCGGACCGCTTTGCCGCAGTAAAGCGTGACCAGGGCAGGAAGGCGCGCGCGGCGGCGCGCACCGCGTCATCGATGTCGGCCGCATCGCCGACATGAAACCGCGCCAGTTCGATGCCCGTGGCAGGATCGCTGGTAACATGGCTTGCCCCGGCTCTGGCATCCACCCAGGCGCCGTCGATCAACAGGCGATGCGGCCCCGGCAGAAACGCGCGTGTGGCGTCGGATATGGCGTGGCCGTCGAAGGGGCGTAGGTCGGTCATATGGCGACAGTCCTGCAATCATAGGTGAAGAGGCCAAGCGATTCTTCATCGCGCAGCGTGGCCAGGCCGAACGTATCGCTATCCTGCCGCTGCATGCGGTCTGCATTGGCGTTGGATTCGGCCTGGATGAAACTGGTCCGTTCATGCCGGGCTGCGACATAGCGGCGCAATCCGTCGGCCACCGTATCGCTGGCTTCCAGCGCCCGCGACAGCACGACCGCGTCCTCCAGCGCGCAGGCCGCGCCATGGCCCAGAAACGGGGTCATGGCATGGGCGGCATCGCCCAGCAGCGTCACGCGATCTTCGACCACCCAGTCGGTCAGCGGACCACGCGCATTGATCGCCCATTTGAACAGACGGCTGCGTCCGGCAGCGGCGATCATGGCCTGCACTTCATCGCACCAGCCTTCATAGGTGGCGGTCAGATCGGACACTTCCGCCGGGATGGTCCAGCCTTCGTCCGTCCATCCATCCTGCCGGGCGAAAAAGACCAGATTGAGCAGGGTGCCGCCGCGCACGGGATAGCGGGTAATCATGCGACCCGCGCCGATGTGAATGCCGGGATATTCCGCAAGCGGGACCATGTTTCCTTCCGCTGGCACCAGCGCGCGCCACGCGACATGGCCGGTGAAATGCGGAGGGGTGGTTTCGAAGCGGTTGCGAATGACCGATTTCACGCCGTCGGTGCCGACGATGACATCGGCTTCCATGCGGCGACCGTCATGCAGGATGACGCTATTGCCTTCGCTATCGGTCACGGCTGCATCCTGAAGCAGGGTGACGCCAGCGGCCTGCGCGGCCTTCATCAACTCGGCATGCAGGTCGGCGCGATGAATGGTCACATAAGGGGCGCCATATTTCGCGCGCTGATCCGCGCGTTCGACGGCGCGCAGGATGCGGCCATCCTGCCAATGCTGGATACGCTGGCGCGTGGGTTCGATACCGGCGCGGGCGACATCCTCGCAAATGCCGATATGGTCGAGCGCCTTCATGGCATTGGGCGACAGGGTCACGCCCGCGCCGATCTCGCCAAATTGTGGTGCCGCCTCCAGCAACGTGACGGCCATGCCTGCCTGCGCCATCGCGACCGCTGCGGTCATTCCGCCGATACCGCCACCTACAACTATGATTTTCGTACTCGGTCCCATGGATACTCCAAGACTGGTCGACACGCCTTTAGCCCGGTTTTGACGCGCCGCCAAAGCCGCGCGAGGCCTGCCGCCCGACTATCCGTGCAGCGGTCATCCTCCGATAACGCAGATCGCTGATCGGCTGGCGGATAATCGTGCCGCCGGGGGCCAGCCGCTTTCGCAAGAGGTTAGTCCAAAGGTTCAGGACATGTGGATGCCGGTGCATTCACCGACAAGAGGGGCAGCCCGTGACAATAACCAGCGCACCACATATTCACGGCCGCGATGTCCTGGGCTTCCGCCGCAAATTTGGTGTCTTGGGTCCATCGACCAACACAGTGGTTCAGCCCGATTTCGATGACATGCGTCCATGGGGCGTCACCAATCACTATAGCCGGATCGTCGTCGATAACCCCAGCGCCGTGTCAAACGAGACGTTCATGGCCGGCGTGGCGGACATCGACAGCAATACGGCCGCAGCGGTCCATGGCGTGATGACGTGCCAGCCGGACTATCTGGTCATGGGCATGTCCGCCGTGACCTTCTTCGGCGGCGCGGAAGGCGGGCGCAAATGGCGTGAATCGATCGAAGCCCTGTCGGGCCTGGGCGTCACGACGGGGGCGGAGGCCGTGGTCGCCGCGCTTAAGGCCTATGGCAACGTCAAGCGCGTCGCTTTCTTTTCGCCTTATTATCCTGCCGCCAACGACCAGGTCCGCCGTTTCCTGGCGGACCACGGCTATGACACGGTGCGGGATGCAGCCCTGCAATGTCCGTCCTGGATAGCGATTGCCGAGCAGGCGCCGCAGACGTTGCGCGATACGATGAAGGCGCTTGATGGCGACGATGTCGACGCAATCATTCAGGTCGGTACCAATGTATCGAACGTCCGTCTGGCCGCTGCCGCAGAATTGTGGCTGGGCAAGCCGGTGATCGCGATCAACACCGCGACATACTGGCACGCTCTGCGTGCGAACGGCATCACCGACAGGATGCCCGGTTTCGGGCGATTGCTCGCAGAGTTCTGATCGCGTTGTGCTCAACTCATGGGCCGGAATGATCGCGCAGCGGTCAAGCCGCGAAGCTTCCTAGAGCCTCTTTCTACCCGTCCCTAACCTTGCTTCCAATCTATCAGGGGATCATCACTACATGTCCGGTCAGCCAAAGAGGGTTCAGGTCGTCATTGCCGGTGCGGGGCCGGTCGGCTGCGTGGCGGCCACCTATCTCGCGCAACAGGGCATCGATGTGATGCTCGCCGAAACCGGGCCGGACGCGGCACAGGATTTGCGTGCCTCGACTTTCCATCCGCCGACGCTCGAAATGCTGGATACGCTGGGCATCACCGACTATCTGATGGAAACTGGGCTAAATGCGCCCGTCTATTGCTGGCGCGACCGCAAGACGGGGGATGTCCTTTCCTTCGACCTGAGTGAAATCAGCGATGTCACGCGCTTTCCGTTCCGTATTCAGTGCGAGCAATATTATCTTGCCCGCAAGCTGGCCGAACGGTTGCAGGAACTGCCCAACGCGCAGGTGATGTACGGCCATCGCGTTATCCATTTCGAACAGGATAATGACGGGGTTACCGTTTCGCTCGAACATATGACCGGCATCAGCCAGGTTCGCGCCGATTATCTGATCGGGGCGGACGGTGCCAACTCGCTGGTCCGCAAGTGGCTGGGCATCGAGTTCGACGGTTTTACCTATCCCGAACATTTCCTGTGCCTGAGCACGAAGCAGCCGATCCACGACGAAATCCCCAACCTGTCGCACGTCAACTATGTATCCGACCCCGACGAATGGCTGGTGCTGTTGCGTGTCCCGTCGGTATGGCGGGTCCTGGTTCCGGCAGGACTGGACGAAGATCCGGCCTGGCTGACATCGGATGCCAAGAAAAATCAGGTGTTCGGCGGACTGCTGGCCGACGGCGAAGCCGTTCAGACCGAACATCGCACCCTGTATCGCGTGCATCAGCGCGTTGCGAAGAGCTTCCACGTCAATCGCGTGCTGCTGATGGGCGATTCGGCGCATCTCAACAACCCGCTGGGCGGGTTCGGCATGAACAGCGGTATTCACGACGCCTTCAACGGGTGTGAGAAGCTGGTGAAAATATTGCGCGGCGAAGGCAGCCCGGACCTGCTCCAGCTCTACGACCGCCAGCGTCGTACCGTGACCCACGCCTTCACCCAGCAGCAGACGATCGAGAATATGGCGATCATGCGCGGCGGCCAGAGCGAGGCGCATCAGCGTCGGCAGGACGCGATGCAGGCGCTGGCCAATGATCCCGATCGTCGTCGCGCCTATCTGCTGAAACAGGCGATGTTCACCAGCCTTGCCGACGCCGCTGCCATCATGTGATTGCCGGGCCATGATCCGACCGGATCATGGCCTGGAACCAGAGATCGTCAATGGTGGGAATGTCGGTTCCGGCAAACATGGGGGCGCCATTTTCGCCCTCATCTTGAAAAGGAATGCGAACGCCCATGGCACGACAGTTGTTGAAGCAGCACGCCTATATCGACGGCCAATGGGTCGGGGCCGATGGCGGCGGCATGGTGGCGGTGACGGACCCGGCGACAGGAGAGATCATTGCCCATGTGCCGGACATGGGGACCGCTGAAACGGCGCGGGCGATCGCGGCAGCCAAGCGGGCGATGGGGCCATGGGCGAAGCGTCCGGCCGCCGAGCGCGCGCATATCCTGCGACGCTTCCATGATCTGATGCTGGAAGAACGCGATGCGCTCGCCCGCCTGCTCACCCGCGAACAGGGCAAGCCCCTGCGCGAAGCGATGGGCGAGATCGGCTATGCGGCGTCGTTCCTGGAATGGTTCGCCGAAGAAGCCCGGCGCGTTTATGGCGAGGTCATTCCCGGTCATGCCGCCGACAAGCGGATCGTGGTGCTGCGCCAACCGATCGGTGTCGTCGGCGCGATTACGCCATGGAATTTTCCCAGTGCGATGATTACGCGCAAGATTGCACCTGCGCTGGCGGCCGGATGCGCCGTCGTGCTCAAGCCTGCGCCACAGACACCTTTATCCGCGCTCGCGCTCGCCGTGCTGGCGCACGAGGCAGGGCTTCCGCCCGGCCTGTTCAACGTCATGACCGGCGACGCGCTGGCGATCGGTGGCGAACTGACCGGCAACAATGATGTGCGCAAAATCAGCTTCACCGGATCGACCGCCGTGGGTCGTACGCTGATGCGCCAGTCGGCAGATGGCGTGAAGAAGATGAGCCTGGAGCTGGGCGGGAATGCGCCGTTCATCGTGTTCGATGATGCGGATCTGGACGCTGCGGTAGAGGGTGCTATCCAGTCCAAATTCCGCAACAGCGGCCAGACATGCGTTTGCACCAACCGCGTCTATGCCCAAGCGGGCATTCACGACCGGTTCGTAGAGGCGTTGGCGCGCCGGACGGCGGCGCTGCAACTGGGATCGGGGATGGACGATGGCACCGACCTTGGGCCTTTGATCGACGCGGCGGCCGTGGCGAAGGTGCAGGCTCATGTCGATGATGCGCTGGCCAAGGGCGGCACGGTCGTGACCGGTGGCCATCCGGGCGCGCAAGGCGGCACATATTTCGAACCCACCGTCATTGCGGGCGTCACCGGCGACATGCTGGTGACGCGGGAGGAAACCTTTGGTCCCCTCGCCGGCGTGATGCGTTTCGAAACGGAAGAGGAGGTCGTCGCCCTCGCCAACGACAGCGAGTTCGGGCTGGCTGCCTATGTCTATACCAATGATCTGTCACGAAGCTGGCGGGTGGCCGAAGCGCTGGAAACCGGGATGGTCGGGATCAACACAGGTCTCATCTCTACCGAGGTGGCGCCCTTTGGCGGTGTCAAGCAATCGGGTCTGGGCCGAGAAGGCAGCCGCCATGGCATCGAAGATTATGTCGAGTTGAAATATCTCTGCATGCAGGTTTGATGATGATGAGGCGCCGGGGGCCGCGCGCTTTGCGCGGCCCCCGGCATCCTGTCCTCAAATCTGGAGAAACGGATCGCTGATGTCGTTCAGCGGCTCGCAACCATCTTCGGTAATCAGCCACAGATCCTCCAGATGGACATTGCCCGCGCCATCGGAGATCAGGGCAGGGCAGTCGATGCTGAGGGTCATGTCCTTTTCGATCAGATGATCGTCCTTTACGAAATGGAGTGCGTCGTCCTTATAGGCCTCGTCCGTGTGGAACAGGCCGACGCTGTGCGCCGTGCAGGGGACTATGACGTCATAACCCGCGTCGCGAATGGCATCCTTGCCGATTTTCGCGACTTCCGAATAGCGCAGGCCGGGCTTCAATATCCTGGTGATCGCCTGATTGGCGACGATTGAGGCGTCGAGCGTGCGACGGATGACCGGGTCTGGCTCGCCCACAAATACGGTACGGCCATAATCGCCATGATAGCCGGCATAGCTGCTGACGGCGTCGATCTGGAAGGACCGGCCTTCGCGGATCACGCCGTCGCGCTGACGGATTGAAGGGCTGTCGGTGGAAATGAAGAGGGCGGTACCCCCGCGCTTGCCGGTTTCGGCAAAAAACGCGCGGCGCAGGTCTTCGTAGCGATCGCCCGGTTTCATGGAAAGGATGCAGGCGCGCGCGACTTCCGCATTGGTGCGCGCGGCGTAGCGCATCAGCGCAATCTCGTCCGGGGACTTTATCATCCGTATCCGACGAAGCAGCGGATCGGCCGGGCGGTAGGTGAAGGCCTCACCCAGATAGGCTTCCACCAACAGCGAATCCGAACCGATCAGGCCTTTGGCACCGGCTTCCTCCAGCGCGCCCTTCAGGGCCGCCAGTGCCGACGCGAAGGCCGGGCGATGCTCCAGCTGCGACAGGGTAGTGTCGCGCGTGATGCGGTCCCACGGATCGGGACGGCCATCTGGCATTTCGGGCAGGAACAACGGCGCACTGGCCGCGCCTTCCATGCCGAACGGAGCGGTGTAGAGGAAGAATTGCAACGGGCTTTCCGCCGGGGCATCGTCCAGATCGTAGAGATAGTGGAGAAACTGGCTGGTGATGAGCGCCACCGGAAGGCGCCGATCGGCAGGCACGACCGCCATGGCTGCGCCCATCTGACCCATGGCCACGGTTTGGGGCCAATAGCCGGTCGCCTGATAGATGCTGGTCGGATCGGTCAGGACCATCGCGTCCACCCCGAATGCCTCAAGCACCGATTGTGTGCGGTCACGATTGATGAGGGGGCGTGGCAGGCTCATGTCGATACTCCTTGCGCGTCGGTGGCGGCTTGGTGGGTGCTCGCTTTGAACGGGGTTGCGCTATCCCTCCATAAAACTCTTCGCCATGCGGCCAAGCACCGGCTTGCGCGATCCTGTCCGACTGGCGGCCAGTTTGCATCGGGGCCTACCGGGTGACGGGCGTCCGCGCATCTTCCCTTATCCGCAATCCGCGTCGATATGTTCGCGTCGCACAGCCTGTGCCAAATGCGGTAACGAGATCGAAAAGGAATTTATAGACCATGTTCAGTCGTCGTGATTTTGCCGTGAGCATCGGGTTGAGCGGCGCAGGCGCCATGGTCGCTGCCGGTTCGAGCGTCAGCGCCGAGCGGCCAGCGCCCGCCGTCGTGCCGCCCAAGGGACCATGGACCAGCGTTGCGCAGTTGCCGCGCGCGGGCGGCGTGCTGAACTACGCCATGCTCGGGCCGCAGGATGGCGGCGGCAAGCCACCGATCGTGCTGCTGCACAAGCTGGGCGGCTGGCTGTCGGACTGGCGCTTTGTCGCGCCTGCGCTGGCGCAAGGTCGACGGGTCATTGCTTTCGACCTGCCGGGGCATGGCGGGTCGCGCTGGAACGGTCCTGCACCCTATATCCAGTCGCTGGGCGAAACGGCGGCGTTGCTGGTCGGTGCATTTGACGAATTGGGGCTGGAGCAGGTGGACCTGATCGGTACGTCGCTTGGCGGGTGCCTGTCGGTACCGCTCGCGGCTTTCTGGCCCGAGAGGGTGCGTCGTCTGGCGCTCGTATCCTGCGCGCTTGGAGGCAAAAAGACGCTCGCTGAGATACACGAGGCGGTCGATGTGAAGCAGAAACCTCTGTTCGACGCCAAGGGCCTGCCCGTGCCGACCAAGCCGGACTTGCTGACGCAGATTTTCGGCATCGTGAATCCTGACCGGATCAATGAAGACGGCATCGCCAGTCGCAAGGCGGCCGGGCATTGGATTCAGCCGTCCGAACGGGGCGTGGCGATCACGGAGATCAAGGGGACGCTCAAACGCATCGAAGCGCCCACGCTTCTGCTCTATGGCCAGTTCGACAAGGCCTATGTGAAGTTCAGTGCGGATGCCAAGGCAGCGCTCAAGACATCGCAAATCACCTTCGTTCCCAATTCGGGCGCTTTTGTGATGCAGGATAATCCCCCTGCGACGGCTGACATTCTGAGCCGCTTCGTCAACGAGGGATGAGTAGTGCCCTCCCGCACGGTGATGCATCGGCATCATCGGCGCGGGAGGGTGTCGCAGTTAGTGCGGATGTGTTTTGCGGAACGCCTTGCTGCGCAGAACCGCGTTACGCTGGATATCGGCCCAGAATAGACCGATGTCATGATAATGCAGGCTGCCATTGGGCAGGGGCTTAAGGTTCAGGTCGGGCGCCGGGTCCACCACTAGCAATCCATTCTCGCACCGCGCGGAAACGGAATGTGGGCGCAGCTTCTGCATCGGCCCGAAACCGGGATCACCGGGCGCTGCCCCGCGGCTGGCGCGGGATGTCGCGGCAGGCTTTGTCCGATCGAAGGTCAGCGGATTGACGCATAGCAGGGCCTTGCCCGGTGCGTCGCCATACCGATCGGTATAGGCGGTTTCCAATAGGCGGACGAACTGGTCCTTGTCCGCCATGCTTGGCAACACGCTGTTCCATCCGACGACGCAGCCCGTTTGCGCCTGTGTTTCGCAGGCGCGGACGGTCTTGTAGGTGCGCCCGAAATCGCCCTGCGACAGGCCGATGCCCACGACATAGGCCGCGATCATCCGACCCGCCAGCGCCATGCCGTCGATCCTGTCCTCGATCAGCCGCGCGGCATGGACCGCGCCCTGGCTATGGCCGACCAGAATGAAGGGCCGCCCGCCATTGTCATGCGCCATATAGTCGTCGAAGGCACGCAGCACGTCACCATAGGCGAGGGCGAAGGCGGCCTTGCGGACCACCGGATCGCGGAAGGCGCCGGCCGTCGATTGACGATAGCGTGGCGCAAAAATCCGGCAGCAGGCGCCAAATGCGCTCGCCTGCCGTGCCACGACGCTTTCGTCGGTCCATCGGTTGACCTGCGCATCGGCGACATCCTGGTTCCACCGATCGACGCTGCGATCGGTGGTAGGATGGATGTAGAAGACATCGACGTCCTTACCCCGGATCTGCTGCGCGGTCGGTCGCGCGGCCCAATTGGCCGGCAGGCGATAGTCAGGGGCCGACGGCGCGACATGCTGCGATGTCGCAGTCTGTGCGCCGGCACCGATCGCGCCGGTCGCCAGCAGAACGGCCAGCGCTGCCGCTGATCCCCGCATCCTCATGCCCACATGCTCGGTTCGCGGCCCAGCGCCGGGTCGGCGACGAAGGCGTTTGCGGGCTTTTCCAGACCCAGATTTTCTCGCAACGTCGCCCCTTCATAATCGGTACGGAACAGGCCGCGCTTTTGCAGGATCGGAATGACCTGATCCACGAAATCCTCCAGCCCGCCGGGGAGATAATTGGGCGAGAGCGAGAAGCCGTCGGCACCTCCTTCACGGAACCAGTTTTCCAGCAGATCGGCAATCTGTTCGGGTGTGCCCGAACGCGAGAAGCTGGCGCGCGATACGACCACGCGGCGGGCGAGCTGACCGATGGTCAGATCCTCGTCGCGGGCCATCTTGATAATCTGCTGCTGCACCCACTGGCCACCATTGGTCAGCGCGATCTCTGGCAGCTTGTCATTGGGGGAGCAGGCCGACAGGTCAGTCCCTAGCTGAAGGGCGAGCGTGCGCAGCGCCAGGGCTTCGGGCACCAGGTCCAGCAATTCTGCCTCGGCGCGCTTGGCTTCCGCTTCGGTTGCACTGACCAAAAGCTGGACGGAAGGGATAACCAGCAGCTTGGAAGGATCGCGGCCAAATTCGGCTGCGCGCTGCTTCATGTCGGCATAGAAGGTCTTGGCTGCGTCCAGCGAATTGGCGGCGGTGAAGATCATGTCCGCCGTCCGCGCGGCCAGGTCGCGCCCCGGTCCCGATCCACCGGCCTGCACGATGATTGGATGCCCCTGCGGCGGGCGGCCGATATTGAGCGGGCCTGCCACCTTGAAATGTTCGCCCTGATGATCGAGCTGATGGACGCGGGCCGGATCGAAATAACGCCCCGCCGCCTGATCCCGAAGGACCGCGCCGTCTTCCCAGCTGTCCCACAGGTTGCGGACGACGTCGACGAACTCCTCGGCGCGGGCGTAGCGGGCGTCATGGTCCATGTTGAGGTCGCGACCGAAATTGCGCGCTTCGCTGTCGCTGGCGGACGTCACCACGTTCCAGCCGGCGCGACCGCCCGAAATATGGTCGATCGACGCAAAGCGCCGGGCGATCGCATAGGGTTCGTTATAGGTGGTCGATGCGGTGGCGACCAGGCCGATATGCCGCGTAACGGTGGCCAGTGCAGCGAGCAGGGTCGTCGGTTCCAGCTTGCCGGCATAGTCGGTCGCGGAAAAGGCGTCCTTCCCCGAAATATGCGGATAGCCCTGCGAATCGCCGGAGAAATAGACGTGCATCTTGCCGCGTTCGGCGGTCTGGGCGATCCGGGCATAATGCTGGAAATCATGCTGATCGACGGACGCGGCACCCGGATAGCGCCAGCCGCCCGGATGCGCGCCGCTATTGTGGATGAAGGTGGCGAGGATCATGCGACGATCGGGAAGGCTCATGGGATGCTCCTGGGAGTGTTCAGTTTCGGCTGGCGGCGATGACGCTGCCCAATTCCCCGTCCGATCCGACGCGGAGATAGGCGCGACGCGCCAGCAGGAAGGCGATGGCCGAGCCTAGAAGGCTGGGGATGACGACGATGACGAAAGAGGTTGCGATGCGCGCGGGATCGCCCAGCACCGATTGGGTCACCCAGGCGAGGAGCAACGGGCCGCCCGCGCCTGCCGGAAGGGCGCTGACCACGCTGAGGAACGCATAGGAAAATCCGCGCATGTCGTTGGGGACGATTTCCTGCACCGTGGCGTTCATCGCGACGTTCAGCATCGGCGTCGCCAGGCTGATGCTGGCGAGCAGAAGGATGGCAACGAGAAGAGAAGGCGCAAAACCGGAAACGGCGCAGGGCAAGGCGATGACCGGCAGGATCGTCATAATCATCAGCCGACCGCCACGACGGCTGCCGATGGCTGAATCCGCGCTGAGGCCACCCAGCATGTAGCCCGACACGCCGGCGATCAGCAGGATGATGCCCAGCATGTTCGCAAAGTCTGGCAGTTGCGCGTCGAAACTGCGCATCAGGAGCGGCGCGGTCCAGGCGGCGACGCCGACGAACGCGACATAATAGAGGCAGAAGCCAAGGAACAGCGGGGCGATGACGGCTCGTTGCCGCCACAGATAGGCCAGCTTGTCGATGGCAGTCGGCCCCTTCGTCGTGTCGGTCCGAATACCCCGACGTTCCGGTTCCGTGACGGAAAAGAAGAGCAGGCCGACGATCGGCCCGATCGCGCCGCACAGGATGAACGCGCTGCGCCAGGGTATGACGAGGCCATAGCCCGGAATGGACAGGTGCAGGTTGGCGCCCACGATCCAGCCGGGAATGATCGACGATAACGCAGTGCCGATGCTGGCGCCGATCAGATAGGTGCTGAGCGCGCGTCCGCGCCGTTCCGGCGGAAACATGTCCGCAATCAGGGACAGCGCCGCCGGAGCGACGGCGGCTTCCCCCAGCCCGACAAGGGCACGGAAGATGAAGAAGGTTTCGAAATTGGGAGAGAGGCCGCCCGCAACGGTGGACAGGCTCCATAAGATGATCGCGCAACCCAGGACCGTCCGGCGGACATGGCGATCGACCAGCGTGCCGAGCCACAGGCCGCACAGGCCGCTGAGCAGCGAATAGGCAAGGCCCAGCAACAGCCCCATCTGGATGTCGGTAATGCCCAGGTCGGCCTTGATCGGTTCGGCCAGCACGCCGACGATCGCCTTATCGATGCTGTAGAGATTGGCGGCCAGGAATAGCAGCAGCATCGGCCACCAGCTGCGCGACAGCGGTGGATAAGGGGATGGTTCAGTCAACGCGCACGGTCCTTCCGTCGATGCAGGCAAGCAGTCGGCCATCGGCATCGTTCAGGATTTCGACGCGGTCTTCATCCAGATGGATGATGTCCTCGAAATGGAACTTGCCGATGTCCGGGCCGATCCAGGGCAAGTCGCAGCTTAGCACCATGCCATCGACGAGGTCGAAGCTGTGCATTCCGCCGCCCGGATGGGGATGGTCGGTATGCTCAAGGCCTACCGAATGCAATCCGCAGGCGCGGAAATCGGGATTGCCGTTGGCCTGGATGCAGGACACGACAATCTTTTCGATATCGGTCGATCGCTTGCTGGCCTTGAAATGGGGCAGGGCTTCGCGCCAGCCCAGTCGGGTGGCGTTGTAGCGCCGCAACTGCTCGGCCGAGGGTTCGCCGATGATGGCGGTGCGGCCGATGTCGCTCGTGTAGTGATTAAACTCGGTCGTCGCATCAAAGGTGACGGTATCACCTTGTTCCAACGTCGCATTTTTGGGCAGTCGGCCAAAGCCGGGGCGATAGGGCGTGATGAGCAGAAACACCGGGCGACCGCCCGCAAGCGCGGCAGCGGACCAGAAAACCCTTTCGGCTTCCGCGCAGCTCGCGCCCGCAGCGACCGCTTCGGCGGAAATCTGGAGCGCCAACTCCGTCTTTCGTGCGGCGGCACGCATGTGCGCCATCTCAGTAGGGGTCTTCACCATGCGGATGTCACGCAGCAGGTCGCGGGCGGCCACCACCTCCAGCGTACCATCCAGAAGCGCGTTCACATCCAACCCTAGTCCGCGATCTTCGAAGGCGACCCGGCCCTTGTCGAGCTTTAGCTCCCGCAAATAGGCTGCGACGGCTTCCTGATGATTTTGCGGCAATCCCTCGGCGGTCATCACGCCCTGCACACCGCCTGCGCCAAGGCCCGGCTTGCGGGCATAGCCGCGCACGATCATCCAGGTGCCCTGGCCCTGCTGGGGCTGGCCCATATCGACCTCCACCGTCAGAACGGCGGCATCCAAAGCAGGGTCGCGCGGCAAAATCGCCAGCGCGAGATCGCCAAATCCCCAGCTCGCGTCGGTGGCCCAGCTGCTGAGGTAAAATGTGTTCACAGGGGTGGAGGCTATGATGGCATCCACGCCTTGAGCGTCCATAAGACTGTCGGCCCGGTCGCGATTGAGCAGCATGGCCCGTTTCCCATATGATTGTTCAGGACCAGCCTGCCGATGCGCATCGCGGACTGGGCGCTACCCGTTTTCGTTATCCTGCGATGGCGCCGAAAAATGGGGGAGGGCGTCGGATGACGCCCTCCCCGATATGCGCATCAGAAGTTATACTTCACCCGCACGCCTGCCGTGCGCAATTCGCGCAGGGCGACGGCAACGCCGGCATTGTTGGCCAGGCGATTGCCGGTATTGGTGAACAGGCTGAAGTCGATCGCGCTGGGATAAGCCTTGTTATTGAACAGGTTGTTCACAAAGGCTTCGATCGACACCGTGCCGTTGCCAAGACCTGCGCGCAGGTTGACCTGCGTCAGGTCCGGCGTCTTTGTGGTGTTGGCCGCATTGGTATAGACGCCCGACTTATAGGCGAAATCGACGCGGCCGAAGGCTTCCAGATCGCTGGCCTTGATCGGCACGGTATATTGTGCCGACGCCGATGCGGAATATTTCGACGTCAGTGGATTTTCCTTGCCCCGGAAGTCGCTGATGCCGGTCAGCCGGGTCACGGTGGGCGCGCTCAACGCCCGGATGCTGCTGTCGTTGATGGAACCGTTGACCCCCAATGTCAGGCGCGAACTCACCGCTGCGGTGATGTCGCCTTCGATGCCGGTCATGCGGACGCGGCCGGTATTGTCGGTGGCCTGGATCGAATAGAAGGCGCCTGTGGCCGGATCGGTCAGCGTGGTCGTGATCGCGTTCAGCTGATCCTTCCATATGCCGTAATAGGCTGCGAAGCTGTAGCGCACGACATTGCCGAACGCGCGACCCTTCAGGCCGATTTCGTAATTGTCCAGCTTTTCAGGGCGCGCCGCGATCTTCAGGCCGGCCGCCGCAGCCAGTTCCTGAGCAGGTGCGCTCAGGTTGCTGAGGAAGACGGTGTTGAATGCAGCCGGATTGATGCCCTTGGAATAGGACGCATAGACCATCGTTTCAGGATTGATGTCATAATTGACGATCACACGCGGCATGAAGTTGCGGTATTTTTCCTCGACCAGGACCGATCCGCCCGGATAGAAACCGGCAGGCGCGAAGGCGCTGCTGGTCAGCGTCTGCCCGTCCGGACGGGCATAGGCGATGATGTTGTCGACCTGGTAACGACCATCGAAGTTGATGCTGAGGCCCGGCGTAATCTTGTAGCCCAGACCGAAGAAGACGCCATAGGTCTTGTTGCGCGTGGCGCCGCTGACGACGCTGAACTGGCTGACGCCCAGGCCGCCATTGTTGCCGCCGCCGCCGCCTTGGAAAAAGGCGTTCAGATAGCTGGCGCCCAGCGTGGCGGTGAAGGGACCGTTATCGTCGTAGCTGGCGCGCAATTCCTGCGAAAAGTCGCGGCTCACGGCTTCCACCAGATAGGGATAGTTGAAATAGCTCGGCGCACCGGCGCCGATGCCAAGGCCCGTCGACTGATTGGGAATGGTCGTGTCGTAATAGAGGTCGAGGTCGGACAGCTGGCTGCGGCGCTCATTGTTATAACCGGTCAGCGACGACAGCGTCAGCGCGTCGGTGGCTTCCCAATCGACCGCCAGATGGAGGTGATAGAAGCGGCTCTTGAGGCCATAGCCCTGCACGCCGTCCTTGGGGTCGATCAGGCGACCCTTGGGGTTGGCAAGGAAGTTCTTGATGAATGCGTCGTCGACCGTGTTCATCGACGGGGAAGTCGAAGGCAGGCCCGGCAACGTACCGCAGAAATAGCGGTTCGCACCGAAGGCGCAGTTGGACGAATCCGGCACGACGATGGCGCCCGTCGTCGGGTGCTGCACGGCATAGGCTGCCAGGAAACCGGTCGCGTTGGGACCGTCGTTATTCTGCGAATACATGCCGAACGCCTTGGCGGTCAGGTTGCTGGCCGGCGTGAAGTGCAGGGCCAAAGTCGCGGCCCGCGTGCGCTGGTCGCCCAGGGTCTGGCCGCGAACGCCCTGATTTTTCCAGGAGCCGCCCTTTGCGGTTTCCTGCACGGTTGCGCGGAAGCCCAGCAGTCCGTCGAAGATCGGGCCGCCGACACCCAATTGGACGTCATGATTGTCGCGCGTCCCCAGCATCCCCGATGCGGTGCCTTCGAAGCGCGACGGCGGCGCTTTGGTGACGACGTTGACGGCGCCTGCGAAAGTCTGGCGACCGAAATAGGCGCTTTGCGGTCCTTTCAGAACTTCGATGCGTTCCGGGTCCGTGATCGTCTGAATGCCCGTCGCCGTCGACACCGGCACGCCATCGATAAACATCGACGTCGTCTGCGCGGCGGCGCTGGACGGGGTGAAACCACGCACGATGACCTGCTGGAAGGATCGGTCATTGCGACCCGATGCGCTGCCGACGATCTTGAGGCTGGGCGTGAAGTTGGACATGTCGGATACAGACTGAATGCCCTTGGCTTCAATATCCTCGCTGGTGAACGCGCTGACGGACACCGGGGTCTTGAGAATATCTTCGGCGCGCTTGCGGGCCGTCACCACGATTTCGCCACCACCCTCACTCTGCGGAGCGGCTTGTTCGGCAGGGGTTGCCTGCTGTGCGAAAGCAGATGGGGTCGTGACAGCAATAACGACTGCCATGATCGAGCATCCGCCAATATATGATGGACGAAGACGTGTTACGTTATTCATTACCCCAACCCCTTAAGCCTGTTCGGTTTCGTGACGACCGTTCCAAATAATTTCCTGCGAAATCAGACTTCGTTCCGTAATATTGTTGCGATAGGGGATGTCCCGTCACAACCTGGAATATTTTCTTCCGTCTGACATGATGATCCTGTTGAGCGTGCAGGCTTCTTTCCACCAATATGGGCGGTTTAACCGCTACGCAGATAAATTACTGCGGTGCAGGGCTGGACGTCGCATCGGACGGGGCGATGTGAAACCGCTTCGCGGCAAGGAAGCCAAAGCCCGTCCCGATCAGCAGCGAAACGGTGCCGACGATCGCCATGGAATGGCCCACCGCTGCTGGATTGTGAAATATATGTTCGGTCAGAAACGCGACCAGCAAAGGACCGCAGGAAAAGCCGATCAGTGTCAGGACGAAAGCATAAAGCGCCACGGACAATCCCCGCATGCGCGTCGGCGTGGCTTCGGAAATGATCGAGAGCATCGCCGTACCGAACAGGGCGCTGGCGCAGGTAATTTCGGACAGCAAGGCGATTGCGACGACGCTGTTGGTGACCATGCCGCCCAGCGCGGCAGGGATGGCGGCAAGGCACATGAAGGCGGCGAAACGGATCTCGCCCGCAATACCACTGCGTCGCGCAACGCGGTCGATGAGAACACTGGCAACTAGGGCGCCCACGACGGCCCATATGATCTGCCCGGTTCCCAGGCTTTTGCCCGCCGCACCAATGTCGAACCCGTAAGAGCGGGTCAGCAGCACCGCGCCCCAACCGGTCGCCACCGATCCACCCAAGCCGAAAAAGGCGACCATGACATAGAGCGGCACGAATATCCGGCGCTGACTGGCGAAATAGGCGAGCGAGGCGGGCAGGCTGGCGCGCGCCTTTGCGTCGCCGATTCCGGCAAGGCGCGGCGGATCGCGCATCAGCAGCATCAGGGCGGCAATGACGAAGCCGAAAGCGCCGACCAGGACGAAGGCGATCCGCCAGGGCGCCAGCGTGCCGACCACCGGCATCCAGGCGAATGCGCCCTGGGGCGCAGCTTGCAATATATATCCGCTGACCACCGAACCCAGGCCATAGGCGATCATCGTCCCGAACACATAGACGGACATGGGTCGGCCGCGCCGATCGGGTGGAAACATGTCGGTGATCATCGTCACGGCGCATGGTCCCAACACGGCTTCGCCAACGCCGATGAACAGCCGGGATGCGAACATATGGCCGAAATCGGCGGACAGCCCGCCGCATATCGTCGCCGCGCTCCAGAGCAGAATGCCGCCTATCAGCAGCAATCTGCGACTGACGACGTCGGCGACCGCGCCCAGCGGCAAGCCCATGGTAACGTAGAAAATTGAGAAGGCCAGGCCCTGCAACAGCGCGATCTGGACTTCGCTGATCGACAGGTCCGCCCGCACCGGATCGATCACCAGCGCCAGCATGCCGCGATCAATGGTCGATACGATCTGGGCAAGGCACAATATGACGACGGCGAACCAGGCCCGCGCCGCCCCGGTCCGAAATTCCGGCGTGGGTGAGGTTCCAAGTGTGGACGGAATGGCGGCGTGGGTCATGATTGTCTCCTCATGGCTGTACCATGGCACCCGGTATGACGGGATCGCATCGTTCCACAGCTTTGTCCGACTAACGGACAGGGATGAAGCGCACTCGCTCGCTTGAGAAAAGGTGCCATAGGAAACAGCATGTTCTACAGGAGGTTTCGATGAAGCTTTTGGCGTTTCTGATGCAGACCGGTGGCCATATTGCCGGCTGGCGGCATAGCGGTGCGGCCGCAGATGCGCTATGCGACATCGACTATTTTCGGTCGCTTGCCCAAACGGCGGAACGGGGCTTGTTCGACGGCGTGTTCCTGGCCGATTCGGTGGGCTATGCGCCGGTCAAGGGTGCGGATATCTTTGCCGGCCTTGAAACCCCCAAGCTAGACCCTGCGCTGGTCCTCTCGACGATCGCCGCCGTCACGCAGCATATCGGCCTGATCGGTACGGCTTCGACAACCTATTGCCAGCCCTATGAACTGGCGCGTCGGTTCGCGACGCTGGATCATCTCAGTCATGGGCGGGCGGGCTGGAATATCGTGACGTCCACCATGGAGAATGAGGCGCATAATTTCGGACGCGAAGCCCATATGGACCATGGCGCCCGCTATGAACGGGCCGCCGAATTCGTCGATGTCGCGCGCAAGCTGTGGGACAGCTGGCAGGACGGTGCTGTTCTGGCGGACAAGGATGGCGGACGTTATACGGACCCGGCGCGGATCTCGGCCGTCAACCATGCGGGCGACCATTTCAAGGTCGCCGGTCCACTAAACGTGCCACGCGGACCGCAGGGGCATCCGGTGCTGGTGCAGGCGGGCGCTTCTGCCACCGGCCAGAGATTCGCCGCCAGTTGCGCGGAAGTCATCTTCACATCGCACCCAGGCATCGAGACGGCCAAGGCTTTCCGCACGGCGATGCACGAACAGATTGCGGAATTCGGACGGTCGCCCGAAACGCTCAAGATCATGCCCGCAGTAACGCCCGTGATCGGCGCAACGCGGGCAGAGGCAGAGGCCTTGCAGCGCGAACTCGACTCGCTGATCCCGGCTTCCATCGCGATCAGCAAGCTGGGGGCACTGTTGGGCAATATTAATCTGTCAAACGCCGATCGCGACGCGCCGCTTCCACCCATGCCAGAGTCGGCGCTGGTCGGGCAGAATTCGACCCGCGACCGGGTGCTGGAACTGGCCGAACGGGAAAAATTGCCACTTGCCGAACTGGCGCGCCGGGTGGCGGCCGGGCGGACGGGGCGCACGATCGTCGGCACGGCAGAAGATGTCGCCGATGAACTTCAGGCCTGGGTGGAGCAGGGCGCAGCGGACGGCTTCGTCATTTCACCGCCCGTCCTGCCGGACGGACTGGAGGCTTTCGTCGATGGCGTCGTACCGATCCTGCAAGCGCGTGGCGCATTCCGCAAGGCATATGAAGGTGTAACGCTGCGGGAGAATCTTGGCCTCCAACGTCCGGCCAACATGTATGAAACAAACCCCGCACTGATCGAAAAGCCGGAAGTCTGGTAAGGTCCAAGGGGGATGGATACCGATCGGTGTCCGTCCCCCGTTCGTCGTCTCAGGCCGCGAAATACGCCCATGGCCGTTGGTGCCTGTCGATGGCGCGGAATGCCTCGATCCTGTCTCGGCGCTGGAGCGTCAGGTCGATCATGTCGAGGCCGCCCAGCAGCATCGCCTTGGGCTCTGCCTCGATTGCGAAGTGCCAGCTTTGTCCCGATGCTGCCACGACGGTTTGCGCAGCAAGGTCGATGGTCAATGGCAGGGCCTGAGCGGCGTTTGCCACCGGGCCGCTCTCCAGCTCAATCGGCACGATGCCGTTACGGATGCAATTCCCGCGAAAGATCGGGTTGAAGCTGGGCGCGACGATTGCGCGAAAGCCATATTCGGCGAGCGCCCAGGCGGCATGTTCGCGACTGGACCCGCAACCGAAATTCTCCCCCGACAGCAGGATTTGCGCGGCGGCATAGTCCGGCTGATTGAGGATGAAGGCAGGGTCGGGATTGCGGCCGCCGATCTGCGTATAGCGCCAACCGGCGAACAGGCCGTCGGCCAGCCCCGTCTTCGACACGGATTTCATCTCGCGCGAGGGAATGATCGCGTCCGTGTCGACATTGTCGCGCAGCAGCGGCGCGGCGGTCGCGGTGAGGGTAGTAAAGGGCTGCATGGCTCAATTCCCCAGGTAGAAGGCGCGCGGGTCTGCGATCTTGCCCGCAATGGCGGATGCCGCCACCGTCTCCGGGGAAGCGAGGTGGGTTCGGGTGCCCGGTCCCTGTCGGCTTTCGAAATTGCGGTTGGTCGAACTCACCACCCGTTCGCCCGCGCCGAAACTTTCGCCCCCGGCGAAGAAGCACATGGAGCAGCCTGATTCGCGCCATTCGAAACCCGCGTCGCGGAAGACGGCGTCCAGCCCCTCTGCTTCGGCAGCCGCCTTTACCTGCGTCGATCCGGGTACGCAGATGGCGCGCACCCCCGGCGCGACATGCCGCCCCTTCAGCACAGCGGCGGCGCGGCGCAGGTCGTAAAGACGCGCATTGGTGCAGGAACCGATGAAGGCCGCGTCGATGCGCAGGTCGCGCAGCGACTGACCCGCCGCCACGCCCATATAATCGAGTGCCCGGTCATAGGCTTCCCGGCTGTCGCGTGTCGCGACCGCCTCATAGGCGGGAATGACAGCGTCGATCGGCGCATAATGTTGCGGACTGGTGCCCCAGGTGATCCCCGGACCGACATCGGCCGCATCGATCCGCAATTCCGTATCAAAGACCGCATCGTCGTCGCTGCGAAGATCATGCCAGCTTTCGGTCGCACGCGCCCATGCGTCGCCTTTGGGCGCATAGGGGCGTCCCTCCAGATAGGCGAAGGTCTTTTCATCCGGGGCGATGATCGCGGTGAAGGCGGCCAGTTCGGTTGCCATGTTGCAAAGCGTCAGCCGCTCATCGATGGACAGTGCGCGTACCGCCGATCCGGCATATTCGACGACATGGCCTTTCGCCCCGGCTGCGCCGAACAGACCGAGCAGGTGCAGGGCGAGATCCTTGGCCGTGGCGCCAGCGGCCAACGCCCCGTCGATCGTGATGCGCATTGTCCTGGGTTTGCGCACGCGCAGCGTGGACGTCGCCAGTGCATGTTCGGCCTCAGTCGATCCAATGCCCCAGGCAAGGCCGCCCAACGCACCCTGGCTGCATGTATGACTGTCCGGGCAGATCAGCGTCAGGCCGGGGAGGATGATGCCCTGCTCGGGCGAAACGACATGGACGATGCCCTGCCGATCGTCGCCCAGATCGAACAGCGTGATCCCGGCCGCCTGCGCCGCCGCACGCGTGGCGGTGATGAAGTCGCGGCCGGTCGGCATGATCGTCGCGTCGGTGCGGCCGGGCAGGGTGTCGACGACATGATCCATCGTCGCGAACACTTGCTCGGGCGCATTTACCGTGCGGCCCGCCGCCGCGAGACTTTCGAGCGCGACCCCGCCGGTCCGCTCATGCAGCATCACCCGGTCGATCAGGACCAGGCCGGTGCCGCCGCCCAGATCGTCGATGCAATGCGCATCCCATAATTTGTCGAAAAGGGTGCGTCCGCTAATGGTATTTGACGTCATAGGGCAGCTTCCGTTGCACCCACGATCCGGGCGATGTCGGCTTCGGGCAGGCTCAATTCCCGCAAGATGGCGTCCGCGCCCTCATTAACCTGCGGGATGTCATGACGCAGCCCGGTTCGTGCGCCGTCGAATTCGATCGGCAGGCCGGGCAATCGGGTCTTTGCGCCGCCCGGAATGGTTACGTCCAGCAACCCGCCCGCCGCCAGATGGGGATCATCGAACAGTTCATCGGGCCGGGTGATCGGCGCAAAGGGCAGGCCCAGCTCTTCCAGCTTCTCGACCAAAATTTCGCGCGGCATCGCCTGAAACAGAGCCCGGACCTGCGGCAGGATCACGTCGCGCGCGACGACGCGGCCATTATTGGTCACGTAATCGGGGTTAAGGCCCAGCTCCTCCAGGTCGAACGCCCCGCAGAAGGTGCGCCATTGCCCGTCCGATACGACGCCGACGAACAATTGCTCGCCTTCGCGGCTGGTTTCGAACACGTCATAGATCGCCCAGGCCGAAATGCGCACGGGCATGGGCTGGGCGGCTTTTCCGGTGGCGGCCATCTGCGCCATATGTTGTCCCACAAGGAAAGCCGTGGTTTCGTAGAGTGAACATTTGACCGCGCCGCCGACGCCGGTGCGATGTCGCCGCTCCAGTGCAGCAAGGATGCCGATCACCCCGAACATGCCGCCCGTGATATCTACCACCGAAGAGCCTGCGCGCAGGGGGCGTCCGGGTGGGCCGGTCATATAGGCGAGGCCGCCCATCATCTGGGTCACTTCGTCCAGTGCCGTGCGATGTTCATAGGGGCCGTTGAGGAAACCCTTGGCCGAACAATAGATCAGTTCGGGATGATCGGCCGAAAGCGTGTCATAACCCAAGCCGAGCCGATCGAGCGTGCCGGGACGGAAATTTTCTACCACGATATCGGACTTGGCGATCAGCTTGCGGGCGACATCGACATCGCGCTGATCCTTCAAGTCCAGGCACAGGCTACGCTTGTTGCGGTTGAACATCGGGAAATAGCCTGCGCCCGAACCCAGCAGCTTGCGGGTCTGGTCGCCGCCCTTGGGTTCGATCTTCACCACCTCTGCGCCAAGGTCGGCCAAGATCACGCCAACGGATGGTCCCATCACCATATGAGTGAACTCTACGACACGGATTCCGGCCAGGGGTAGTTGCTCTTCGGTCATTTCGATCCTCGATGCTCGACGGCTTTCATGATCGGGATATGGCAAATGCTCTTAGCGTCGAAGGGTAGGTGACATGACTGACCGCGCAGCGGACATCGATATTCTGATCAGCGAAGTAGGACCGCGCGACGGCCTGCAAAGCATCGAGGCGATCATGCCGCTGGAAGCGAAAAAGGCGTGGATCGCAGGAGAAGCCGCCGCTGGCGTGCGGGAAATAGAGGTCGGCAGCTTCGTTCCGGCAAAGCTGCTGCCGCAACTGGCGGATACGGCCGAGGTCGTGCGCTTTGCCAAGACGATCCCGGGCCTGACCGTCGCGGTGCTGGTCCCCAATGCGCGCGGCGCGCAGGCAGCGCTGGAGGCGGGCGCCGACAAGCTGACCCTGCCGTTGTCGGTATCCGAAACCCATAGCCTCGCCAATTTGCGCAAGACGCATGAGCAGGTGCTGGCCGAGGCGAAGGCGATCGCCGGGATGATCGCCGCCCTGCCGCAAGGGCAGCGTCCCCATTTCGAAGGGAGCCTGTCGACCGTGTTCGGCTGTACATTGGAAGGCCCCATTCCCGACGCGCAGATCGCACGTCTGGCGGAAGGGCTGATGGCGGCAGGATGTGACGAAGTCGGCCTGTCCGACACGACAGGCTATGCCGACCCGTCGGCCGTCCGCCGCCTGATCGGGCTGGTGCGCGGCGTCGCGGGGGAGCGTGCGGTGACTGGCATCCATTTGCACAATACCCGTGGCCTTGGCCTCGCCAATGCTTTGGCGGCAATCGAATGCGGGCTGACCACGCTGGACAGTTCATTGGGCGGTATCGGCGGCTGCCCGTTTGCGCCCGGCGCCAGCGGCAATATCGTGACGGAAGACCTGGTCTTCATGCTGGAAGCGATGGGCCTGCGCACGGGCATCGACATGGACCGTCTGATCGCTGTGCGGACACAGGTGGCGGCCGCGCTTGAGGGCGAGCCGCTGTACGGTTTCATTCCAGATGCAGGCCTGCCCAAGGGATTTGTCCCGGCGGCACAGCGCGAAGGAGGTGCCGCATGACGATCGTTGGAACGCAGATGGTGACGGATGGACGCACCGCACGCGAAATATTCGATCAGGTGATGGCCAATCCGGCCCGGACCAAGTTCGGCTTTGGCGAGAAGCTGGCCATCGTCAACGTCGATTTCCAGAACGCCTATACGCGGATCGACGAGTTCAAGACGGCGTATGAAACCGATCCGCGCCAGATCGAACATACCAACACCATCTCCCGCCTGGCGCGCGAAAGGGGTATGCCGGTCATCTGGACGCATGTCGCCTATATGGACGATGCCAGCGATGCAGGCGTGTGGGGTACGCGGACGGATACGCCCGACAGCCTTCAGAACATCAAATATGACAGCCGCCGCCATGCGTTCGACGACCGGTGCGAAATCGATCCGAAGGACGCGATCTACACCAAGCGCATGCCATCGGCCTTTTTCGAAACGCCGCTGCAAAGCCTTCTCGTCTGGCACAAGGTCGATACCGTGGTCGTGACCGGCGGTTCCACATCCGGCTGCATCCGCGCCACGGCGGTCGACAGCCTGAGCCGGGGCTATCGCACCATCGTCCCGATCGAAACCTGCGCGGACAAGCATGAGAGCTATCATTTCGCCAACCTGACCGACCTTCAGCTCAAATATGCCGATGTGGAGCCGGTGCAGACGGTGATCGATTGGCTGGAGGCACATTGATGCGGGAAGGGGAAGCCGATCCGGGCCTTTATGGCTACAGCCCCTATCGCGGGCGTCCGAAAATCGAATGGCCGGATGGCAAGACTTGCGCCGTGTGGATTTCACCCAACCTCGAATTTTACGAGCTGGACCCGCCCGCCAACCCGCACCGCAAAAGCTGGGCAAAGCCGCATCCCGATGTCGTGGGCTATGGCCATCGTGATTATGCCAATCGCGTCGGCCACTGGCGGATGGCAGAGATGATGGAGAAGCACGGGTTCAAGGGATCGGTATCCCTTTCCGTCGCGCTGTGCCAGCATGTGCCGGAGGTGGTGGCGAATGCCAATGACCTGGGCTGGGAATTCTTCAGCCACGGCATTTATAACACGCGCTACAGCTATGGCATGGATGAAGCGCAGGAACGCGCGATCATCGAGGATTCCATCCGCACCGTGCGGGACGCGACCGGCCAGACGATCAAGGGCTGGCTCGCGCCCGCATTGACCCACACACCGCGCACGCTGGACCTGATCGCCGAATATGGCCTGACCTATACCTGCGATCTCTATCATGACGATCAGCCTGGCCCGGTGTCGGTGGCGCAGGGGCGGCTCATTTCCATGCCCTATAGCCTCGAGGTGAACGATCATTATGGTTTCTTCATCTACAATATGTCGCCGCGCGACTATGCCGACACGCTGATCCGCCAATATGATCGCTTGGCCGAAGAGGGCGAAAAGTCCGGCACGGTCATGTGCATCCCGCTGCACAGCTATCTGATCGGCCAGCCCCATCGGATCGGTCCGTTCGAACGGGTGCTGGAACATATTGCCAAGGACGGTCGCGCCTGGATCACCCGCTCCGGCGACATTGCGGACCATTATCTGTCCCATTATTATGCAGCAGCGGAGGCGGTAAGCGCATGACCCTGGACCCCGCCTATCTGGACTATCCCCACCGCAAGCAGGGGATGGATCACGACCTCTATCCCTGGTCCAACCTCTTTGCGCGTCCACCGCTGACATGGGCTGACGACAAGCGGTTGCTGACCTGGATCGTGGTCGATCTGGAATGGTTCCCGATCACGCCGAACGACAAGCCGTTCCGCGCGCCCGGCCATATGCAGACGGCCTATCCCGACTATCGCCATTATACGTCGCGCGACTATGGCGATCGCGTGGGCATCTATCGGCTGCTCGATGCGGCCGAAAAGGTCGGCGCGCGGATCTCCGTTGCGGCGAACGGCGCCATCGCCCAGCGCTATCCCCAATTGGTACGCGACATAGTGGCGGCAGGGCATGAGATCATCGCCCATTCGACCGACATGAACGGCACCATCGCCAGCGGTATCGGGAAGGATGTGGAGCGCGATCTGATTTCCGGGTCGCTTAATATGATCGAAGCAGCGTCGGGCATCCGTCCCGAAGGCTGGCTGTCCATCGCCCGCTCGCAGTCGTTCGATACTCCTGCGCTGCTGGCCGAGGCGGGGCTGGCCTATATGTGCGACTGGGTGAATGACGATCTGCCCTATGCCATGGACACTGCCAGTGGGCGCATCATCAATCTACCGCTCAACCATGAACTGTCCGACCGTCAGATACTGACCGTACAGCAACATTCAGCAGACAGCTATTGCGAGCAGATTCAGGACGCCTTCGCGTGGCTGGACAACGAGGCGACCACCCATGGCGGGCGCATCCTGCCGCTGAACGTCACGCCCTATATCATGGGCCTGCCGTACAGGATCGGTGCGTTCGAACGTCTGCTTGGCTGGCTGGCCACGCAGCCGGGCCACGGCTTCGCTACGGGCTGCGACATCGTGGCGCAGGTCGCACCGAAACTTGGCTGAACCGCCTCATCTCCATCAACCGCAGAATGGTCCCATGATCGATCGCACCATGTTCCGTGAAGCCATGTCTACCTTTCCGGCCGGCGTCACCGTCGTCACGGCCCTGGGCGAGGACGGCGCAATAACCGGGTTCACCGCCAGCGCCTTCAGTTCGCTGTCCCTCGATCCGTCGCTGGTTCTGATCGGCCCTGCGCGCACTTCCATCACCTACGGCAATATCCTGGCACGACGGTCTTTCGCCATTCAATTCCTGGCCGATGACCAGAAAGCGGTCGCCTACGCCTTTGCGTCCAAGGGGCCGAACAAGCTGCCATCGAGCGAATGGCGGCTCAGCGCCAACGGCAATCCCGTTCTGCGTCGGCACGCTTGCTTGATCGAATGGACCCTATGGCAGGAATATGACGGCGGCGACCATGCGATCATCGTGGGGGCGGTCCAGTCGATAGAACGGTGCGATGCCGATGCGCTTTTCTATTACCGGGGCGACATGTTCGCGAGGAGCGCCGATCAGCTTGCGTCTCCAGACGGTACCTGATCGGCGTCAACTTCGCTGGAGACGTGCCGGGCGTGCTGATGGCCTCGCAAATCTCGCTTGGCGAGCGTAAAGCACTGTCGATCACCATCTATGGCGAGCAGCGCGCTCTGTCCTGGAGCCATGAACGCCCCGGTGAGCTGCGCTTCCTGCATCCGGACAACAGCATGGAGACGGTGTTCGCCGGTAGCGCCGCGACCGGCCCGGACGGTATGGCGGCCTCGCGGCTTCCAGCGGGACATCCCGAGGGCTTTATCGAGGCGTTCGCTTCGATCTACGGCGACTTTGCCGATGCCATTCAAGGGCAGCGCGGCCTTCTTGACGGTCGCTTGCCTGGCATCAAGACAGGACTGCGGTCCATGCGCTTTGTCGCGGCGGTCGCTTCCTCGCAAAATCGATCCTGGATCGAAATGGAGAATTTCCAACAGTGAAGACGATCAAGGGCCCTGCTATATTCCTCGCCCAGTTCATGGGGGATAATCCTCCATTCGACACGCTTGATGGGCTGGCGCAATGAGCTGCCAGCCTAGGCTACAAGGGTGTCCAGATCCCCGCTGACCCGCGCCTGATCGACCTGGAAACCGCAGCGCAAAGCAAGGATTATTGCGACGAATTTCGGGGCAGGCTGGCCGTCCATGGCATCGAGCCGACCGAACTGTCCACTCATCTGCAGGGGCAGCTCGTCGCCGTTCACCCGGCCTATGACGCCTTGTTCGACGGTTTCGCCACACCTGCCGTGCGAGGCAATCCCTCGGCCAGGCAGGCATGGGCAACCGAACAGATCAAGCTTGCGGCAAGGGCCAGCGCCAATCTGGGCCTTGCCGCCCATGCGACCTTTTCGGGGGCCCTGGCCTGGCCCTATATCTATCCCTGGCCGCAGCGTCCCGCAGGGCTGGTGGAGGAAGCGTTCGCAGAACTGGCCCGCCGCTGGCGCCCGATCCTTGATGTATTCGACGATGCGGGCGTGAACTGTGCGTTCGAGTTGCATCCAGGCGAAGACCTCCACGATGGCGCCACGTTCGAGCGTTTTATGGCCGCCGTCGATGATCATCCGAGCGCCCGGATATTGTTCGATCCCTCGCATTTCCTACTGCAAGCGCTCGACTATCTGCAGTTTATCGACATCTATCATGAGTGGATCGCCTGTTTCCACGTCAAGGACGCCGAGCTGCGGCCAAATGGTCGATCGGGCGTCTATGGCGGCTATCAGGACTGGATCGACCGGCCGGGGCGTTTTCGCTCACTGGGCGACGGACAGGTCGATTTTGGCGTCATCTTTTCCAAATTCGCGCAGCATGATTTCGGGGGATGGGCCGTGCTGGAATGGGAATGCGCTCTGAAGCATCCCGAGGATGGCGCGCGCGAAGGCGCACAATTCATCGCCGATCACATCATCCGTGTCTCGCCGCATAGCTTTGATGATTTTGCTAGTAGCGATGTCGATCCTGCACTGCGCCGGCCGCTTTTGGGACTCGAGACTGTACCCGACGTTGCCGTAGCCAGCGTACTGACGATGACCGGCGAGGTGCCAATCGGATGAGGTAGCGGCATCGCGGTCGCGAGGAGCAGGCTCGGCACGATGAGCAACCCGGCTCCTGTGTCGAAGAAACCGGAAGCAAGACCGACGCCCACCCAGGCCGGCACCAAATGGCACAACAGCTTTGCAGCGCTGTTGCGGTTCAACCAGATATCGGGGACTTCCGCTGTGGGTCGCTTGCGCAGAACCAACAGTCCAACGCCATTCCTCGGTCAACCGAATAAAACGAGCAGTTGCTTACCGTCGAACGCCCTAATTGTCGATTAAACGCGCGAACGCCTTGAGCCGCGCGTTAGAAGGGCGGCCGGCATGTTGCGTTGGCAATTTTCGAGTTCGGAAATGAAGAATTCAATTCATGATTGAAAAAATCAGTTTGACTGGATGAGGCAAATTTTTCTCAATTCTGGATTGGCAAAGTGATTTTCGGGGAATGAGCGCTAGAAACACCGTAATCCTTATTGATTTTGCCATCATCCGATCCGTTCGCGCTATTTTCCTCGAACCTTCTCTCGAGACCTAGCGAAAGTCCGCAGAAATCGAGGCGCGAAACGCTCGCGCCTGATGATCCTGTTGTTCGACATTGGGCAGTCGAGCGTTAGCGGGGAAGCTCGGAAATATGATAGGCGCGATCGTGGTCGATCTCGCCTCTCCATACACACGCACTTTGCAAATCGTCCTGTCGGTATTGCTTCTCCGAATCAGGATGTTAGTCTGATACCGCGTCGCGAAGGCGACGCCGAGGCTTGAGAACCTCGCTTGGGAAGAAATGGACCCGCCATACACGCGGCCGGGTGGCCGACGCGCATGTCCAAGCCGCTTGCGGCCAAAGGCGTCGGCGCATGTCTCAAGTCGATTTCCACACCTGGGCGCTGCTCAAGGGCGTCGCAATATCGACATTGCTCGGCGTCGGGGCGAACGTCACCTTCTCCGGTGAAAGCGATCTTGTGCAAGCGATCCGTCAATCCACGCAGCAGAATGTGTCCCGCGCCGGAGACCAGATTACATCCCGCAATCTTCAGATCCAACCGACCATCACCATTCGGCCCGGTGCCCCGGTCCGACTCATAGTGCATCGCGATCTCATTTTGGCACCGTGGACAGAATAGGAGCA
>Ga0163161_10000417_pt1 | contig 35758 bp, 23 predicted proteins | sample S45metaG_FD_129847 | JGI IMG/M metagenome (GOLD analysis project Ga0163161, IMG submission 129847) | Switchgrass rhizosphere microbial communities from Kellogg Biological Station, Michigan, USA - S4-5 metaG | ecosystem: Host-associated > Plants > Roots > Rhizosphere > Soil | place: USA... | reverse complement strand
TGTCCCATTCGCCGGCGGTGATGTGGAAGCGGCTCATGGCGAACGGCTTGGCGAAGGTCACGTCATGCATCGGGCCTTCGTCCGGCTCGCGGCCGACTTCATCTTCCGGCGTGCCCATGGTGAAGGTGCCGGCGGGCAGCACCACCATCTCCGGGCAGTCCTTGCAGTCCTTGAACACTTTGCCCGGTTGCGGTGTGGCGGCCTGGGCGAGGCCTGGCAGCAGCGCGCCGCACAGCGCGGTCAGCGCCAGGGCCGTCAGGGGTTTGAGTCGAAATGGAGTCATGTGGGCCTCTCGTGCAAAGGGGAAAGGAGGGTCACAACCGCTGGCTGAGCAGGGTCATGAAGCGCTGGATTTCGTTGGAATTGTTGAGCAGGCCAGGCGCCGTGCGGATCACCGGGCCGACGTCGCGGTCTACCGCGTCGATCACTACACGGTTCTTCTGCATATAGGCCGCCACCGCGTCACTCGCCTGGCCCTTGACCCGGAAGAAGGTAAAGCCTGCGGACAGTTCGCGGCTGCGCGGGGTGACCAGTTCGATCTGCGGGTGCGCCAGCAACTGGTCCTTGAGTTCGGCGTTCAGCCCATGGATGCGCGCCTGCACCGGCGCCTTGCCCAGTTGCAAGTGCAGCTTGAAGGCCTCATCCGCCGCCCAGCGATGCTCGAAGGCGTGATAGCCACCGGGCGTCATGGTGGTGGCGAAGTCCTTGTCTTCGGAGAAGGTCGGCACCATGGGTGTGACGTACGGGTTTTCAGGATTGCGCGCACAGACCAGCCCGGTGCCGCGCGGACCGAACATCCATTTATGGGTGCCGGCGATAAAGAAGTCGCAGTGCATGTCGGGGAAGTCGAGGTTTTCCACGCCGAAACCATGCACGCCATCCACCACATAGAGCATGCGGTCCTTGTCGTCGCGGTTACGGTTGTGCTCCTCCACCAGCTTGCCGATCTCGCCGATGGGCAGTTTCACGCCGCTGCCGGACTGCACCCAGGTCATGCCCAGTACGCGGGTGTTGGGGCGGATATTGCGCTGGATATTGCCCAGCACCTCATCGGCAGAGACCTGGCTGGCGCGTTCGAACAGTTTGATCCGGCGTACCTGAGTGCCTTGCTTGAGCACACGGAAATCCAGCACATTTTGGGTCGCGTAATGCTCGTGCACGGTGGTGAGGATTTCCTGGTCCGGGCGCACCTTGATGCCGCCATAGATCATCGCCAAGCCTTCGGAAGTGCTGCCGGTGAGGGCGATCTGCGGCGGCGTGGCCTTGAGGTAGCGGCCAGCCCATTCGCGCACCTGGCCCTCGCGTTTCCAGGTTTCCTCCAGGTCCCAGTCCATGGCGAGCCCGGGGTTGCGGTCAATCTGCGTGCGGTAGCGCTCAATGGCTTCGCGCACCGGCCGGGGGTGCGAGGCCACGAGGAAATTGGAGAAGTGCAGGTAATCCGGGTCCTGGTTGAATAACTGCTTGAACCCCGTCCATGGGTCATTCGTTGCGTTGGCGGCCAGGGCTTGCGGGAGGTATGCAGCACCCAGCGGCAGGCTGGCGGCAAACACCCCGGCCTGCTTGAGAAACGTACGGCGGTCGGTCATGGACTTGCTTCTGGATGATTAGCGGTTGGCCAAGGGTTTGGCGGCTTTTTGTACCTGGTCCCACACCCGCAGGAAGTTGCCTCCCCACAGCTTGGCGATATCGGCTTCGGAGTAGCCGCGCTGGATCAATTCAGCGGTGACGTTGCGGATTTCGCCGACGTTGTTCCAGCCGTCGAGGCCGCCGCCGTCGTTGAAGTCCGAAGCGATGCCGACGTGATCGATACCAATCTTGCGCACGGTGTAGTCGACAGCGTCGCCCCAGTCCTTGAGCGTGGCCTTGGGTTCTTCTTCAAGAATGCCGTACAGCCCCTGGGCGTACTGGCCGAACTTCTGCTCCGGCCATGCCGCGATGATCGCGTCCCCTGGCATCAGGGCCATGGCCAGGTTGGGCAAGGGTGGCAGGTCGAAACGCGCGCGCAGGGTATTGAGTTTGTCCTGGGTCGGCTGGCTCAGGGGGCGTATATAGGCCGGGAAGCCCACCACCTGCACCACGCCGCCGCTGTTTTTGATCAGCTGCAGCTCCTTGTCGCTGAGGTTGCGCGGGATGTCGACCGACGCGCGCGGTGCCGAGTGGGACGCCACCATCGGCGTGCGACTCAGTTGTGCGACTTGCTCCAGTGCCTTGGTCGACATCTGCGACACATCAATGATCACCCCCAGGTCGTTGAGGCGCTGCACGGCCTGCTTGCCGATGTCCGACAGGCCTTCGAGCGCATCGACGGAGTCATTGAAAAATGGCAGCGGGCGTGAAGAGTCGGACCAGGCGTTATTGCCGATATAACTGAAACCGAACATGCGCATGCCGCGTGCGGCCCACAGGTCCAGTTGGTTCAGGTCGTTACCCAGTGGGTAGGCATTGAGCATGCTGATAAAAATTGCGAACTTGCCTTCGCCATGCAGGCGTCGAAAGTCATCCGGTGTATAGGCAATGCCGACTTGATTGGGAAAGTCACGCACCATGCCGGAGATGATCTTGTAGCGCACTTCCTGCTCGTGGCGTGCTTCCTCGACAAAACCGTCCGTGGGCTTGTGCGGCGCGTTGGGGCCATTCCAGATCTCCGGCCAGCCGAAGATCGTCAGGGCTGCGCCGGACAAGCGCCCGCGTGCCGCCTTGGCCAGGTCGAACTGGCCGCTGCCGTCCTTGTCCGCCTCGTTGCCGGCGGTGCCGAAGTCCATGGGGACGGTGATATGGCTGTCGAACGACAGCAGGCGGTCCTGCATTTCATTGGCTTGCTTGATCACTGCCAGTGGGTAGCCGGCATTGCCCTTGAACCAGTGATTCCAGACCAGGAAGCCTGCGCCGGCACCGATGGCCAGTGCCAGCGGCAAGCCGAGGTACAGCGCCTTTTTCGAACGTGGTTTTGTCATTGCCATCTCAGTCAGTTGAGGCCTTCGCTATCAGGGAAGAACGAGTGATACGCGGCAAAATTTAGGCGGGGCGGGCAGGGCGGTAAATTTCCCCGGCGTGCAAACGTTCTAGCTCTGATAAAGCCGTTTCCTAAGGTAGACAATGACCATCTCTCGACGTGGGTTCATCGCAGGCCTGGCGCTGACCGGCGCGGCTGTGCCAGCCGCCTTCTATGCCCATCGCGAGTTGACGCGAGAAGAAGAATTCCCCATCACCCCCGGCGAAGCCACCGTGGACCTGGCCGACACCGCCGGGCAGCATTTGGCCAACACCTTGCGCGGGGTGTGGAGCCTGCGCCTGGAAGGCTGCGATGCCGGTCTCAAGGGGGTGCCGCGGCAAGGCCTGGAGCTGCTGCTCGACATAGCCCCCCGTGGCCGTGGCCTGCGCGGTTACCTGGACACCGCCGCCAACCTGCGCGCTGAGAGCGAACCGCGCTACCGCGTGCTCGGTGACCTGCTGACGGGCGAGGGCGCCTTGCTCTACTGGCGCCTGATCGAGCGCGACGCGCCCGACGGCAGGCCCGCCTATGAGTTCAAGATGACCCTCGATGAAGTCTGGGCCGCCTTCGGCAATGCCGGCAGCGGCACGCTCAGTGGGCAAATCCTCGACCTGGATCGGCCCCTGGCTCTGACCGAGCGCGACAACCGCTTTATCGCCCACAAACAGCTGTTTCCCGAAGCCCGCCAACGCATCGGCCTCAACCCGACCCTGCTGGCCTGGCTGATTGCCCCCGAGCACCGCCTGTTTCACCAGCTATGGCACGCCACCCGTGACCAGTGGCACAAACTCTCCGAAGAAAAACGCGACGCCCTGCGCGGCATCGGCTGGCAACCCGGCCCGCGCGGCAAGGAGCGCGACGCCCGTGGCAAACACAAAGACCGCAACGGCTCGGGCATCGACTTCTTCTTCATGCACCGGCATATGCTCGGCACCGCGCGGTCCATGCAGGACTTGCCCTCGTGGCCCGCATTCCCCGAACCGCAACCGGCGCTGGAGCGCGATCGCCTGGGCTTCCTGCGCTACTTCGACAACCACGACGGCTTCGCGCTGCCGCCCACTTGGTCAGCAGCGGACGACAGCGAGTACACCCAGTGGGTCAGCGACATCAAGGCCGCCGAGACCTACCACAGCAACTTCCAGGTCTGGGAGTCCCAATACCGCGACCCACGCTACCTGGCCCAGCGCACCCTGGGCCAACTGGGCTCCGAAATGGAGTTGGGCCTGCACGACTGGCTGCACATGCGCTGGGCCTCGGTGCCCCGCGACCCGTCCAACGGCGCACCGGTCCCCCTTGCCCGAGATCCGTCCGACTTCGCCGCACGCTGGTATGCCGCAGAAAACGACTTCCTCGGCGACCCGTTCTCCTCCCATGTAAACCCGGTGTTCTGGCATTTCCACGGCTGGATCGACGACCGCATCGAAGACTGGTACCGCGCCCACGAACGCTTCAACCCCGGCGAAGTCAGCCGCCTGGAAGTCAACGGCGTGGCCTGGTTCGCTGCGGGACGCTGGGTCGAAGTCGGCGACCCCTGGCTGGGCCCGGACACCCACGGTTGCAGCACCACCCCGGGGTTGCAGATGGGCCGGTCGATGGAGATGGACCCGGAGACCATGAAGCTCGCATTGCGCATTACCTTTGGTGCCGAAGATGAGGCGCTGCAGGGCTTGTTCAAGCGCGTGCCGAAGCGGCCTTGGTATGCGCGGCATTTGAAGGTGAAGGCGCGAGAGGCTTGATTGGTTGTCGCTGGATTTCAAGTTTTACGATTTAAAACGGCAGTGGCAGGAGGGTATTCTGACGCTGCCGGGGATTCAGACTTTTAGGGCGTTCTGTTTTTCCCTCTGAATGGCCGGTTTATCTATTCCACCTATAGTTCATCTCACTTATAAACTTAACGGTTATAGGTTTAAGTGTGTTCTTTTACGCTCCTGAAGTTTTCAAACTTCTATCTGTTTTTATAAGACTCCTACAGCTCTTTTTAGAAGGTTCTGGCGGTTAAATCTTACCTTGTTATTTAAACATTAAATCTGAATTGAAAGAGCTGTAATCTGGGCGATTTGTGGGACGTTTCCCTAAAGCGTCTCGGAAAGCTCTTGGGTGTGAATTAGGGGGTGGTAGAAATTGCTGGCGGTACTTCATTCTAATTAGGAAGAGATCGCCACATGACGCGTAGCGCTTTGGCTTCTCCAGTAAAGGAATCTACGTGGGTGTAGGTTCCAGTCTTACTTTTCTCTGATGGCATAAGTGCTGTTGGCAAGACTATGGATGGGGTTATGACTTTAAGCAGTTTCCAAAATGAAGTACCCAAGGCCAGGGTTAATATCAAACTCGACCTGCATACCGGTGGTGCGCAGAAAAAAGTCGAACTGCCGTTGAAACTGATGGTGATGGGCGACTACAGCAATGGCAAAGAACAACGCCCGCTTTCGGAGCGAGGCAAGATCAATATCAATAAAAACAACGTTGACAGCGTCTTGGCTGACTTCTCCCCAGGCCTCAAGCTCACAGTGCCTGACACCTTGAGCGACGATGCATCCGACACCCCTGTCGAGCTCAGCTTTCAGCGCATGAAAGACTTCGAACCCGAGCAGGTAGCGCGACAGATTCCGCAACTGCGTGCCCTGTTAGCTATGCGCAATCTGCTGCGCGATCTCAAATCGAACCTGCTGGATAACATGACCTTCCGTCAGGAGTTAGAGCGCATCCTCAAAGATGATGCCCTGAGTGATGAACTACGCGCTGAGTTAGCCGCCTTGGCGCCTGAAACTCATTAATTTAACTCGATTTTTTAAAGGGAAGTTCCGTTATGGCTGTAGAGAATTCCAGGGAGCAGTCGCGCAGTGCCACAGTGCTGTCTGAAGCGTGCGGTGGCATTTATGGTGCGCTGTTTAACAAGATCAATCTGAACCCGGTTGCACAGTTAGGAGGTATCGAAATTTTTCAAAATGCTGAGGCGCTGTCTGAGGTTTCGGCCGATGAACGGGTGACAGCAGCAATCAGTGTATTTTTAAAGTTACTTAAACAGTCGCCGTATAAAGTCGAACGTTTGGATAAAGTCCTGCTGGACGAACATATCGCCGCTTTGGATAGGCAGATCAGCCGACAGCTCGACGCGGTCATGCACCATCCAGACTTCCAGCGCGTCGAGTCGACCTGGCGCGGTGTGAAGTCGTTGATTGATCAGACGGATTTCCGTCAAAACGTGCGCATCGAACTGTTGGATATCAGCAAGGACCACCTGGTGCAGGACTTCGAGGATGCACCGGAGATCGCCCAAAGCGGCTTGTATTTGCACACTTACACCCAGGAGTACGACACCCCGGGCGGTGAGCCAATTGCGGCAGCAATCTCCAACTATGAATTCGACCGGAGTCCTCAGGACATCGCGCTGCTGCGCAACATTTCGAAAGTGTCCGCCGCCGCACATATGCCGTTTGTGGGCGCCGTCGGGCCAGCCTTCTTCGGCAAAGAGTCCATGGAGGAGGTTGCCGCGATCAAAGACATTGGCAATTACTTTGACCGCGCCGAATACATCAAGTGGAAGGCGTTCCGCGACAGTGACGATGCACGTTACATCGGTCTGACCATGCCACGCGTACTCGGGCGCCTGCCCTATGGGCCCGATACCATCCCCGTCCGAAATTTCAATTACATCGAAAGCGTCAAGGGACCGGATCACGGCAAATACCTGTGGACCAATGCCTCGTTTGCCTTTGCGGCCAACATGGTCAAGAGCTTCATCGCCAATGGTTGGTGCGTGCAAATTCGTGGGCCGCAATCGGGGGGCGCGGTGACTGAGCTACCCATCCACTTGTATGACCTGGGCACCGGCAATCAGGTCAAGATTCCCTCCGAAGTCATGATTCCGGAAACCCGTGAGTTTGAATTCGCCAACCTCGGCTTCATTCCGCTTTCGTACTACAAGAACCGCGATTATGCGTGTTTCTTCTCGGCCAACTCCGCGCAGAAACCGGCGTTGTACGACACGCCCGATGCCACCGCCAACAGTCGAATCAACGCGCGCCTGCCTTACATCTTTCTGCTCTCACGCATCGCCCACTACCTGAAGCTGATCCAGCGCGAAAACATCGGCACCACCAAGGACCGTCGTCTGCTGGAGCTTGAACTGAACAAATGGATTGGTGGGCTGGTGACCGAGATGACGGACCCCGGCGATGACTTGCAGGCCTCGCACCCGCTACGCGATGCCAAGGTCACGGTCGAAGACATTGAAGACAATCCGGGATTCTTCCGCGTCAAGTTGTACGCCGTGCCGCACTTCCAGGTCGAGGGCATGGACGTGAACCTGTCGCTGGTTTCGCAGATGCCCAAGGCGAAAGCCTGACTCAATCGTAGGGAAACGATGTCATGAAGATCGATCGCCCTCTATGGGCCGCCGGAGCATTGCTGTCGCCACAGCAATTTCAGCAGCAGACGCGCTATGAGGCCTGGGCCAATAACCAGCTCGCGCTACTGACGTGGGTACACCCCTGGGGTGTAGAGGCCGCAGACTTCGACCTGGATGCCTTGCGACTGGGCAAGCTCAAAGCCACTCAATTGTGTGTGCGGATGCCCGATGGCACTTGGATCGACACCGCATGCATGGATCGGCTTCCCTGCGCGTTGGAACTGGCATGCCTGCTGACGGATGAGGTTCAGGACGTGACCGTGCAATTGGCCTTGCCACTGGAGCAAGCCAACGGCAACAACTGCGTGTTTGAGGACGGCAGAGTCGACCGGCCCACCCGTTATCGTCAGGACTGGCGCCAGGTCCAGGATATCTACGCTGACGAGATGCAGTCGATTGGCGTGCTGGAGCACGCGCTGAGCCTGCGCCTGCACACGGACGACAACTCAGATTACATAACGTGTCCGGTCGCGCGGCTAGTGCGAGACGGGAAGGGCGCGTGGAGCCTTGACCCCGGCTACGTGCCGCCATTGCTCAGCTTCGCCGCCCATCCTGGATTGTTGAATCAACTGGACAACCTGTTGACGCAATTGGCCGCCAAGCGGCAACGGCTCATGGGGATGCGACGGGAAAGCAATCAGCGCATGGCCGACTTTGCCGTGGCCGATGTCTCGCTGTTCTGGCTGCTGAATGCCTTGAACACCTCTCAGCCCCTACTGGCGGATGTTCGGGCGTTTCCCGCACGGCATCCCGAGCATGTCTATCAAGCGCTGATCACGCTGGCCGGCGGCCTGATGACGTTTTCATTGGAACACGATATCGACGAAATTCCGCCGTATCGGCACACGCATCTGGAGGCGGTATTCCCGCCGTTGATGCACAGCATTTCCCGTTTGCTGGAGGCCAGTCTGCCGTCGCGGGTCATTGCTTTGCTGCTGGAGGAAAAGGGGCCCAACCGCTGGCAGGTCACGCTGAATGACCCGCGTCTACGCGAACGCGACGGTGCCGATTTCTACCTGTCGGTGCGCTGCCGACTCCCGGCGGCGCAGTTGCAGGATCAGTTCCCGCGCCTGTGCAAGATCGGCACGCCCGACGCTGTCAATTACCTGGTCAATGCGGCACTCGACGGTGTGCCGTTGCAGGCGCTGAGCCATGTGCCAGCGGCGATTCCGTTGCGCCTGGAAAATCAATACTTCGCGCTTGATCTTGGTCATGCCAGCGGGCAGGCAATGCTGGACGAAGGCGTTTGCGCTTTCTACGTCCCCAGCACATTAGCCGACGTCAAGCTTGAACTGTTTGCGGTGCTGCGCTCATGAAATTGACGCCTTCCAAAGAACCAAACACGGATATCGATGCGCTGTTGCAGGACACCTACTTGCTGGTGGTTGAGTTGCGCCAGGGCGCCTCGGTGCAAAACAGCCGGGAGCTGGAGCACCTTTGTACTGGGCACGTGGAGCAGGTGCGCCAGCAGCTCAAGCGGGCGGGCTTGGATCAACGCAGCATCGATCACATCAGCCATGCGCAATGCGCGTTGCTCGACGAGACGGTGCTGACTTACGCCGGCGATGATGCGCGGGCGTCCTGGGCCAGCGAACCGTTACAGGCCAAGTTTTTCAACCGCCACCAGGCGGGTGAGTTTCTGTATGAAGACATCCGCGAGGTGCTGCGCGGGCCTGCGCCTGATCGGCATGTGCTGACGGCATTTCAGCGGGTATTGATGCTGGGCTTTCGCGGGCGCTACCGCGATCTGGATGATCCTGAACGTGAGCAATTACGGGTTGCCCTTGACGCGCGGGTCACACCGTTCAAGGTCAGCCATGGCCTTGTTACCCAGGCGGGTGGGGACTGGGTTGCCGGCTTGTCGTGGCTGCGCGCACCGCTGATCCATATCCTGGCGATGGGCCTGGTGCTTGCGGCGACAGGGTGGGGATTGGATCACCTGTTGAGCGATGCGCTTGCCTCGCTCATGCCTGATCAGGGGTGAGGGGACGATGACCTTCAACCTGCATCGAATCCTGTCCCTGTGGGCGGGTGTCCTGGTCTTAGCTCTCCTGGTCATCATTCCGCTCGCGCTGTGGGTGCGTGCCGTTGGGGTGTTGATCGCGGTGTGTTGTGTCGCATGGGCCTGGGTATCGCTGAACCGTCGGACCGAGCGCCTGCTTGGGGCGGTCAGGTTGGCCGATAACATGGCATTGCCTGCGGCGTCGTTTCGTCACCCTGTGGTGCTGGTCTGCGGAGACAGCCTGCAAGGTCTGTTCGGTGAGATTCCGGCCGAGCAGTTGGCCCTACGTGTTACGGCCTCGGGTTGCTATGTGCGTGTCCCGAACGTGGCGCAACTGCCAGCTGTCACCGAGGCGCTTTTGGCACTGCGGCCGGGTTGGGCTGGGCAACTGGGCGTGATGTTCATCGTCAGTCCAGGCGCCCACAGTGACAGCGCCGTCCTCGCCGGTCAGGTGCGTGCCTTCAGCCATCAGCTTGCCGTAGTGCGCAAGCGCGACGTTGCGCTGCCGCTGTTGCTGATGAGCTACCTGCAAACCCAGCAGGGTGAAGAGCCCTGGTTCTGTTGGAGTAACGGCCAGGCCGAGACGCGTGTCCGTGACGCGGGTGCATGTGTCGGTTTGGATGAGTGGCAACGGCAGACTGCTGACTTGCCCCTCCAGGCCGTGCGGATGCAGGCGAGCATACAGCTGAACAGTGTCGTGGCCTGGCTGCATGAAGCGGTGCTGCCACACCTGGTCATTCGTAACGTGCGCAGCCCCTTGGCAACCCTCTGTGCGGTCAAGCTGGCGGCGGCGCTGCCTCAGGCGGCCTCGGGAAACCTATGGCAGCAATGGTTGCGCAGCAAGGTCGCATTGGCTGATAACCGGCAGGTGGCAACGGACGTGCAGTTGCCATTTCCCGACCCTTTGCTCAACCTGCTTGCACTCCGCCCGCGGCGTACCCCACTGCAACACGCAAGCCTCGTGGCGCTCTGGTTGTTCACCGGCGCAGGTGTCATCGCGCTCGCCAGCTCTGCCTGGCAGAACACCCTATTGGTGCGCCAAGTCAGTGACGACCTGCGGCGCTATTCGGCTATCCCCCAGCCGAGCCAGCGTAATCAGCGTGAGTTTCTTTGGCGTGAAAACGCTGTGAGCGTGCTCCGTCAGCATGCCCAGCGTCTGGACGCTTACTACCGACACGGCGCGCCCCTGGCCTTTGGCTTGGGCCTGTATCGCGGCGAACGCCTGCGCGCGCCGCTCCAGGCAGTGCTTGCCGCCCATAGTGAGCCGCCATCGACCGACACGCCTGAGCCACCCGCCACGGCGGTGCAGCTCGATAGCCTGTCACTGTTCGCTCCCGGCAGCGCCCAGCTCAAACCGGGCTCGACACAGGTCCTGATCAAAGCGCTGGTCGACATCAAGGCCCAGCCAGGCTGGCTGATCGTTATCGCGGGGCATACCGATGCCACCGGAGATAGCCACAAAAACCTACGGCTCTCCCACGCCCGTGCCGCCGCCGTGCATGCCTGGATGCAACACATGGGGCGCATCCCCGCCAGTTGCTTTGCGGTGCACGGATTCGGCGCCAGCTTCCCGATTGCGAGTAATGACACCGAGGCGGGACGTGCCGCCAATCGCCGCGTCGATATCCGTCTGGTACCGGAGACGGGGGCCTGCGAGCTCTCCCGCCCTGGGCCGGACAGACAACCCCCTGTCGCATCCCGCGACGTTTAAATTTCCGAGAAAAGGAGCTTCACATGGCAATTCCCGTTTACCTCTGGCTGCAAGACGATGGTGGTGCCGAAATCAAGGGTTCGGTGAATGTCGATAAGCGTGTGGGCAGTATCGAGGTGGTCGCCCAGGACCACAGCCTGTACATCCCCACCGACAACAACACCGGAAAACTGACCGGCGCGCGGGTTCACACCCCATTTCTGTTCTCCAAGGAAATCGATGCGTCCAGTCCCTACCTCTACAAGGCGGTGACCACCGGGCAGACCCTCAAGAGTGCCGAGTTCAAGTGGTACCGCATCGACGATGCAGGGCAGGAAGTCGAGTACTTCATCACCAAGCTGGAAAACGTCAAGGTGGTGAAAGTCGCGCCGAAAATGCACGACGTCAAAGACTCCAGCAAAGAGAAGCACAACCACCTGGAACAGATTGAGTTGCGCTACGAGAAGGTCACCTGGACCTACAAGGACGGCAACATCATCCACTCCGATTCCTGGAATGAACGCCAAAGCGCTTGATGCACTTGGAGCCGCAGGCAGGTTTTCGCCTGCTGGCTCCCGGTGTGCTGGGTTGAGCGTCCGTTCGCGGGCGTTCAGCCAATCACATCGAGTTGAAAACCCACTCACCTGGCACTCCGAACAAGGACGCAACCGTATGGCATCGAATTCCACCCGCTTGCTTCGCCGTCTCAACCCCTATTGCGCACAGGCGTTAAGTGCAGCAGCGTCGTTGTGCCAGAACCGTGCACATGCGCAGATCACCATTGAGCACTGGCTGCTCAAGTTGCTGGGGCAGGGGGACGGTGATCTGACCATCATCGCGCGTCGTTACGAGTGGAATCTGGAGACGCTGTGGTACGGGTTGCTGGAGCACATCGATCAGTTGCCCCGCAGCGTGCAAAGCAAGCCGCAGTTGTCGGGGCCGCTGCAGCAACTGATCAAAAATGCCTGGATGCTTGCCTCGCTGGACGACAACAACGACAGCCTGCGCTCCGTACATCTTTTGAGCGCGCTGATGGAAACACCGGGCCTGCTGGCGTGTGAAGCCGCGTGGCCGCTGCTCAGCCTCAGTCAGGTGCAGTTGCAGCGTCTCGCGGCACTGTTGGATCAAACATCCGAGGAGCGTCCAGGGCTGCAAGCGTCTGCCCCATCGGGCAACACCGCTGCGCCTTCCAGTGAACTCGCCATGCTCCCGCCCCGCGTCAGTCAGGAGGATGCGTTGCAGGCTGTGTTGGACAGATTCACCCACGACCTCACCGCGCAGGCAGCGCAAGGGACAATCGACCCGGTATTTGGTCGCGACGACGAAATTCGCCAGGTCATCGACATCCTCAGTCGCCGGCGCAAGAACAATCCGATCCTGGTGGGTGAGCCTGGCGTCGGCAAAACCGCACTGGTTGAAGGCTTGGCCCTGAACATTGCCCAAGGCAAGGTGCCGGACAGTCTCAAATCGGTCAGTGTGCGTACCCTTGACCTGGGCTTGTTACAAGCCGGGGCAGGGGTCAAGGGCGAGTTTGAACAACGCCTGAAAAGCGTGATCGACGCCGTACAACAGTCCGAAAAACCGGTGCTGCTGTTTATCGATGAGGCCCATACCCTGATCGGCGCCGGTAACCAGGCCGGCGGTGCCGATGCGGCCAACCTGCTCAAGCCGGCCCTGGCCCGTGGCGAATTGCGCACCATCGCCGCCACCACCTGGAGCGAATACAAACAGTATTTCGAGCGCGATGCCGCACTGGAACGGCGCTTCCAACGGGTCAAGGTCGATGAGCCGGACGACGCGAATGCATGCCTGATGCTACGAGGCCTCAAGGCGCGCTACGCTCACCATCACGGCGTGCATATCCAGGATACGGCGGTGCAGGCTGCGGTCAGCCTGTCGCGACGCTACCTGACCGGCCGCCAACTGCCTGACAAAGCGGTCGACCTGCTGGACACCGCCAGTGCCCGCGTGCGCATGAGCCTGGACTGCGAGCCGCAGGCGTTGACCCATCTCAGCGCCCGGCAAGTAGCCCTGGAACTGGAGGTCCAAGCGCTGGAACAGGATCAGCGATTGGGCGGCGAGGAGGCCGATGAGCGCCTGACGGTGATAGCCGCCCAACACGCCGACCTGCAACGCCAGTATCTCGATCTGGAACAGCAATACCGACAGGAACTGAACCTCACCCAACAACTGATAGATGCGCGTCAGGCACAGCCACCGCAACGCGAGACCTGTGCGCACCTGCAACGGCAGTTGAGCGACATTCAGGGCAACCAACCGCTGCTGTCGCTGGATGTCGACGCGCGCAGCGTGGCGCAAGTGATCGCCGACTGGACCGGTGTGCCGCTGGGCAGTCTGCTCAAGGACGAACAGGCCAACCTGCTGATGCTGGAACAGCGATTGGCAGAGCGCGTTATCGGACAGGCTTCGGCACTGAACGCCATGGCGCAGCGCCTGCGCGCGGCCAAAACCGGGCTCACCGATGACAAGGCGCCGCTGGGTGTGTTCCTGCTGGTCGGCACCAGCGGCGTAGGCAAGACCGAAACAGCCCTGGCGCTGGCTGACAGCCTGTTCGGTGGCGAGAAATCGCTGATCACCCTCAACTTTTCCGAGTACCAGGAAGCCCATACCGTCAGCCAACTCAAAGGCTCGCCACCCGGCTACGTCGGTTACGGCCAAGGCGGTGTTTTAACCGAAGCCGTGCGGCAGCGGCCTTACAGCGTTGTACTGCTCGACGAAGTGGAAAAGGCCCATCGCGACGTGCTCAATCTGTTTTATCAGGTCTTTGATCGCGGCTTTATGCGCGACGGTGAAGGCCGCGAGATCGACTTTCGCAACACGGTCATTCTGATGACCTCCAACCTCGGCAGCGAGCTGCTGCACACCTGTGTGCAGGCGCAACCCGACGCATCGGACAGCATGCTGCACGAACACCTGCGGCCGCTCCTGCTCGACCACTTCCAGCCGGCGCTGCTGGCACGCTTTCAGACCCTTATCTATCGCCCGCTGCAAGCCGATGCACTCAAGCGCATCGTGACCATCAAGCTGGCCCAGGTCGCCAAACGCCTGCAACGCCATTACGGCCTGGATTGCCAGATCGACGACGCCCTGAGTGACGCGCTGGTTGCCGCCTGCCTGCTGCCCGATTCGGGCGCACGCAACATCGACAGCCTGCTCAACGAACAGATCCTGCCGGTACTCAGCCAACAACTGCTGGAGCGTCGAGCCGCGCAGCGGCGCACCTATGGCGTGCGCCTCGGTTATAGCGCCGATGACGGTATCAGCCTGCACTTCGATGACGTTCAAGACACGGTTCAGTCCGTCGCCTCGGAGGTGTGAGCATGCTGACTTTCTTCGATCACAGCCGACACACCCTATGGGTGCGCAACGTTGCTGCCTCGATGGACGTCCTCGCCTTCGAAGGCCAGGAACGCCTAAGCGAACCCTTCGCCTATCACATCGAATTCACCAGCACCGAACGCGACCTCGCCGCCGAAACCCTGCTCGGCAAAGACGCCCGTTTCAGCCTGCACACCCCGCCGAAAAAGCTGCCCCTGTTGGGTTTGACGCCACCTCCCATCAAACCCCTGCGCACCCTGCACGGGGTGATCACCCGCTTCAAGCGCCAGTCCGGCTCCAACGACCAGGCCAGTTATGCAATCACCTTGCAACCACGCCTGGCCCTGCTCGGGCGAGGTCGCCAGTTCCGCATCTACCAGCACCAATCGGTGCCGCAAATCGTCGAAAGCATCCTGCGCAGCCGCCACGACTTTGAAGGCCAGGACTTTCTCTTCAGCCTCAAACGCGACTACCCCCGGCGCGAACAGGTCATGCAATACGGCGAAAGCGACCTGGCCTTCATTACCCGCCTGCTGGCCGAGGTGGGCATCTGGTACCGCTTCACCAGCGACGAGCGCCTGCGCATTGATGTGGTCGAATTTTGCGACGATCAACGCCTCTACCAGTTCAACGTCGAACTGCCGTACCGCCCACAATCCGGCCTCAGCAGCAGCGACCAGGACTGTGTGTGGAACCTGCAATCCCACCATCAGGTGGTCGAGCAACAGGTGCATTTTCGCGCCTACCACCACCGCGACGCCCGCGCGCACCTGACCGGCGACATTGACCAGACCCGCGGCGCCAAAACCACCTACGGCGAGGCCTACCACTACGCCGAACCCTACACAGCCCTCGGCGACCGGCTCGATCAGGACGAAGACCTGCTCAGCGAAAGCGGCTACTTCTACGCGCGTTTGCGCCACGAGCGCTACCTCAACGATCAGACCCAACTCAACGGCATCACCAGCAGCGCCACCCTGGCGCCGGGCCAGGTACTCAAAGTCACCGGCGGCGCGCCCCAGGCTTTTACACCTGGAGCGGTGATCACCGGCCTGACAACCACCGCCACCCGTGACAGCAGCTCCATCGCCACCTTCGAGGCCATCCCCTATTCAGAAAGCGTGTGCTTTCGCCCGGCACTCAAGGACAAACCCCTGGTCGCCGGCAGTATCCCCGCCCGCGTCACCAGCAACCAGGCCAACGACCCCTACGCCCATATCGACCTGGAAGGGCGCTACCGGGTGCAGTTCCTGTTCGATCGCGACACGTGGACGCTGGGTCAAGAAAGCCTCTGGCTACGCCTGGCCCGGCCCTACGCCGGCGACACCCACGGCCTGCACCTGCCGCTGATTGCCGGCACCGAAGTGGCGGTGGCCTTCGAACAAGGCGATCCCGACCGCCCCTACATCGCCCACGCCCTGCACGACAGCCAGCACGTCGACCACGTGACCTTGCGCAACTACAAACGCAACGTCCTGCGCACCCCAGCGAACAACAAACTGCGCATGGACGACACGCGGGGGCAGGAGCACGTCAAGCTGAGTACCGAGCACAGTGGCAAGAGCCAGTTGAGTCTTGGGCATCTGGTGGATGGTGAGCGCCAACCGCGAGGCCAGGGAGCCGAATTGCGTACCGATGGCCATGCCGCCATCCGTGCGGGCAGCGGCATCTTCATCAGTGCTGACGCACAGCCCAAAGCGCAGGGGCAGATGCTTGAAATGAGCGCCGCGCTGGGCCGGTTACAGCGGGCGGGCGAACAGTTGGCCGGGTTGTCGGTAGACGCCCAGGCAGCCCATGCAGACCCCGCCGATGTACAAGCGCAGTTGAAGTTGCTCAAGCAAGACCTGGAGCAACTCAAGTCGTCCGTGCTGATGTTCAGCGCGCCTGATGGCGTTGCCATGACCAGCGGCCAGCACCTGCAATTGGCGGCGCAAGACAACCTGATGATCAACGCTGGGGCCGAGGCAGATATCAGCGTGGTCAAGCGACTGTTCATCGGTGTGGGTCAGGGGGTAAGCCTGTTTGTGCGCAAGCTGGGGATCAAGCTGATCGCAAATCAGGGGGCGGTAAAGATCCAGGCGCAAAACGACAGGCTGGAGTTACTTGCGCGTCACGGCTTGGACATCACCAGTACCGAGGACGAGATTCATATCACGGCGAAAAAGAAGATCACCCTCAACGCAGGGGGCAGCTACATCACCCTCAATCCGAGCAGCATCGAGTCTGGGACTCAGGGGGACTACCTCATCAAGTCGGCGTACTTCGACTTCCTGGCTCCAGCCCAACAAGTTCTGGATATGCCGCAGCCACCTCAATTGACCGAGCATAAATCCAAGGCCAACGGGCCTGCGGATTTCTCTGGCTGATCCCTTTGCGAACCAGGAGCGACTCACATCATGGCTAACTTGTTCTCTGTGTTTTTTAACCTTTTAAACCCTGGCCGAAAGGCGCCGATTTATGTGCCGGACGCATTGACTTCAACAGCGCCGCAGATACCGTTGGAAGAGGCTCCCGCGTTAACGCAAACAAATACCAACACACTGCAACCGCTGAAAAGTTGGAGCCATCCCTTTAAGGACAAAAGCAACTCACTGCTTCAACTAACCCAAATGGCCAAGGCAGCAGCCGGTTACTACCCATTGGGCCGCAATGGCCTTTGGCACGGCGGGGTGCATTTCGACAGCGGCACGGCCGGTACCTTGGATCAATCCAGCGTGCATTGCCTGGCCGACGGAGAGGTGGTGGCCTATCGCATTGATGCGTGCTCGCCGACCACCGCTTACTTCACTGAAGAACTGTGCGTACACAAGCCCTTTTCACGCAACTTTGTACTGGTCCGCCATCGCCTCGAAGCGCCCAGGATTGAGGGGAGCCCAGACATACCGCCGAGCCTGATCTTTTATAGCCTGTATATGCACCTGCAGGACTGGGCGGTTTACCGGAATGACTCTTCCATCCTCCGTCCGGCATTTTGGCCCGAGGGGCTGACCCGCCGAGTCAAGGCCACGGTTAGCGACGTACGCGCAGGCCCTCCTGAGCAACGAGGCCTGAATGTGCGTAACCAGGCGCAGGGCGGCAGGGTATTGGCGCTGCTGCCACGAGGCGAGGAGGTGACCGTCAGCGGTGAGGGTGAGTATCGCAAGCTGGAAAACACTAACGGACCAGATGTACTGAAAAATGCCGACGGCTCACTGCTCGGTTTCCTTTCGGTTGACTATCTTGTCCCCACCGTCGGGGATGAGTATCGGGTCAAAGCGACTCCCTCACTGCGTGTCCGCGCAGAAGCGAACACCAGCAGCGCCGTCCTTATGGAGTTACCCGATGGCACGGAAGTTACCGTCAGCGGTGAAGGCAGGTTCCGCAAGTTGGAGCGTGTTAATCAATACGTTCACTTCAACTCGCTGGAAGGCGCCCCGGAACCGCTAGCCGACCGCATCTTGGTGCTCGATCAGCCCATCCCGATCAAGGCGGGCGATTTGATCGGTCACATTGGCGAGTATCAAGGCGGCAATGCCGAGCACCCGGAAAAGAAGCTGCACCTGGAAGTGTTCAGTGCCGACCACGTGGAGCCATTTATCGAGGCAAGCCGTGCCTGGTCCCAGCGACTACCTGCTGCCAGCAAGACCTGGCTGAAATTCTCCAAGGGCACCGCAGTAGTGACGCATCAGGAGCGTTTCAGCGCCACACAACCTCCCACGCTCAGCGCCGCCAGCACGCCCAGTGATGCTGATCTACTGGTGCCCAAAAGCCTGATTGATGGCCTGCCGGCAGACAAAAAAATCGTAGTCACCGCAACGCCAGATCGAAGCGCCTGTAACTGGTATTGGCTTGATGGGCTATTCCACGACGCAAACGGTGTGTTACTCGATGGTTGGGTGCGTGAAGAGGTGGGTGTCACGCCGTGGTTCAGTCCATGGTCGTGGGAGGGCTACGACGTCGTCTTCAACTATGACTCCCCTCGGCAAACCCTGGCGTCTTTTTTTCGAGCGGCTGGTCGTTTTAATGAAGAGCAACTTGAACGCCACGGCCCGTGGGCCGACATGTCGGATAAAGGGCCGATGAAGAATCGTCTGTACGACATCATTGATCGAGACCGTGATGGAGTGTTGACGGCTGAAGAGTTGCAGGCGGCGATTCGACGACCGGCACACGCGCAGTCGCTGTCACAACTGATCATCCACTACGAAAGTGAGTGGCGCCACGAACCGCATAAGTGGGACGCATTGGATGAAGTACTGGGGCATAGCGGCTCGACTCCACTTTTGAACTGGGTGGCGGAGAAGGAGCGGATCAGGGAGATCAGTTGGTGGAATGAGGTGGCGGAGGTAGTTGGATTGCCGAAACACGGGCAAGTTTATCATCTGCATCCAATAGGCATGCTCAGTTGCTTTGCCGCAGCCTCTGAGCGTCAACTAATAACCCGTGCCATGCTAAAAAAAGCGAGATCTACTATAGAAGACTCTTATTGTGATGCAATATTGCCCATTTTAAATAAATATGCAAAATTATATAGTGTTGATACTCCTCTTAGAGTTTCTCATCTGTTGGCGCAGGTTGGTCACGAAAGTGGGTTTAAGGTGCGGGAAGAAAACCTGAACTATACACCAGTTCGTATGAGGAAAATTTTTGGCTGTCGAAATAATCAAGCCGGCTATGATGATTCAAAGGATGAGTGTGTTTATTTTCCTAGACTTCGCCCTAAGCTTTGGAGTGATTCAGGCATGTATGCCAATAATCCCACTAATTTAGGAAGTTATGTTTATGCCAATAGGAATGGTAATGGAGATGAGGCAAGCCAAGAAGGATATAAATATCGCGGGCGAGGAATTATACAGTTGACTGGAAAAAACAATTATCGTGAGTATTCTCGTATACATAATCAAAAAGATCCTTCCGATCCTAGAGATTTTCTGGATAACCCAGATTTAATAGTCACCGATTTGAAGTATGGGGTGGAGTCAGCTTTTGTCTGGTGGAGCATGAGTGGAATGAATGATGTGATTGAACGTTCGTACGTGTTGAGAACTGAAGAGAGAATTGTTGAACATGTTGCAGATGTTTCGAGACGAGTGAATGGGGGTGTGATTGGGTTGGAGGAACGTGTTTCTCTTTTTAATGAGTTGCGGAGCATGGTTGAGCTGGAGCTGAATTCATAATGGGTAAGCTTTTTTTATTTGTGCTGTTTGGATGTTCGGCGTCAATTTGTGCTCAAGACAGGAGCTATTCTTTAAATTCAAGCTTTCATGATGCCCAGACAGGTGAGTTCGTGTCAGTGGATGGCGAGCGTGGCCGAACTATAAAAGGCCGCCTGTCAGGTAAAAATGGAGTGCAGTACCATATTCCCGATGTGTGCGAGCCTGAGGGTGGGGAAGCTGAGCTAGTTGATGCTTATACTGTAAAAGGAAAGGAAAGGAAAGTTATTTTCTATTTACTTGTGCTTGGATCGTTCAGCATTCTGGTATTGGTATTGATGGAACCCAATATGAGACTTTCGTTTATACTCGGGAGAATCCAAGCTTAATAGTAAAGCAAACGGAATTCTCCAAAAAACTGTCCGGTTATGAAGGGCGGTTAGAGGGAGGAGGTAGAAGCCATTTTTGGTACTCAAAGCGTAAAATTGCCAGTGTGAAAATACTGGAACTTGAGGCTGGAAAGTCGATGGACTCTATATCTCTCGCGAGTAGTGTTGTTCGAGATCGCCTGAGTGATGCAGATGTAGATGCAATAAAGGCCTATCTTGGGGCTGAGCGAATCCAGCAATTGCTTGTGGATTTTCCTGTCGGTAGGTCTACTGTAGTTGCGTACAATGATATTGGCTATGCGTTGGCGTTCGCCGATGAGGAAGTGATAGCGTATGAAATATTAAAAAGGGTAGAGGAAGTTGCTCCTGGTAGAGTTGCTCTCAAATTAAATATCGCTGATGTATTATGGTCGTCCGACAAAGAACAGTCGAGGGTGTACTATAAGCAGTATGTTAGTTTGATGGGGGAGGTTGGAAAGGAAAGGTTAATTCCGTTAAGAGTGATTGAACGTATCAATTCTAATTGATGGTGTGTAATAGTTGAGATCTTGCTTCGTGTTGCAGAAGCGCTTGGTGCTGGCGCTTTTGAGTGGTGCATATTTTAGGCGCGGTTTGATGAGTATGGGGTTTTTGGAAGGATTCCGACGTGAAGGTGATTGATTTTAAAATTTTATTTTTTTAATTTTCTGGGTTTTCATGTAACTTCACATGGTACTGAAGTTGGTGTGGGCATCTGATGAGTTGGTGAGCGCCTCGTGGTATTTGAGTGAGAAAAAAGCAGAGTTTTATCTTTTTGTGCTATCTCAGATAAAATGTTAGTTAGATACAGGTTTGATTTGAGTTCTAATGTGGAGATAGATTCTGTATTTTTAAGTGGGGTGCCAGTAAGTCGATGGGTAGGTGCTGCTACCTATACCGTTTTTTTGGGGTTTAGGCGGGGCCGATATAGTTGCATTTTTGAGTCCCACAGGAGAAGTTGGGTGCTAAAGCGTTTCTATAAGTGGGAGAGAATAACAAACTTCTAATGAAGTCTGAATGCGCTCGCAATTCTTTCGGAGAGGAGGAGGTAGGGAGTGAGGCGATTAAGGAGGTTGCTGATGAGTTTGTTAGAAGCGGAAGCTTTGTTTTTCCGCCTGGTTGATAGTTTGAAAATATATTTTTGTGAGAAGGGTTAAGGGTGATGCGAACGATTTTTTAAATCTGAAAGCAACTTTTAACTAATGTTTTGGATTTTTTTTAATTTGGCGATAGTGATACTCGCAACTGTGGTATCGGCTTGTCTGTTTTCTGATGTTTTTAGTAGGAGAAATTATGAGCGGTTCGAATCTGTCGGGAATAATAGGCGAGGATTTTTCTTGAATTTTAAGATGTGCTTGATAGATATATTTTCTGCACAAGACAAGTAATTTAGTTGCTTCTAAAGTGGAGATTGAACATGAAAAATATCATTCGCATAGGTGATAAAACAACTGGCGGCGGCGCTATTCTATCAGGATCCACTGTCATGATTTTCAGAGACATTGGTGCTGCTCGCAAGGGCGACCCGGTGGACTGTCCGATTCCTGGCCACGGTCGAACAGAGATTGCCGAAGGGCACCCAACGTTTCATGACCACGGCATTCCGGTCGCGTTTCATGGGCATCGTTGCGCATGTGGTTGCACCTTGATTTCGTCTCTGCCTCAAGTGAGTGCGAGCTAGTCATGCCGGTCAGAATGGATCAAGTCCCCGCACCGTCTCCACGACCTTCACGGCCTAGGGGTTGGCTCTGGTTAGGTGTGCTGCCACTGATGCTTTCGCTGCTTGGTGTGTGCGGGACGTTTTTGTTCGGTACTCAATCGTTACGCGAAACTTCTCCGAGGTTCTGGGAGCTGGCCCTGGGCGCTCCATTCTTGGGCTGGTGTCTGCTTAGCTTCGGGCGTGTTTTGTCGTATTTCGGTCAACAACAGGTGGCTGACGGCTGGGATAAGGCACGTGAGGAGGATTTGGCTTACAAAATCCGGCGAGGTCGGCGCGCCCAACAGGTGTTGGGTGTCAGCCTGCACACGGCATTACGCGAACCGGGAACTTCCTCTGCAACACAACTGACTGCGTTGCTGCGCTCAGCCGAAGTGCTTTGGGCTCAACCGTGCATGCCGGACCAAACTGTTTCTCGGCACAGCCGTCTTACTAGTGGTGTGCATGAAAACCCCGAGCAAGTATTGGGACGAGTATTCAGGCTGGTACTTGCCGATCTGTTGCCAGTCCTAAGACGGGCGTCCGCTGACTCACCACTTGCTGTGCTTCTGGAGGTCGATAGCGCTCTGCCGGAAAACCTGTGGCAGCACGCTTGGCGACAAGCCTGGAGCGAATCCGACATCCGCCAGCCCACTGTCCCTGTCGAAGGCAGTGGCCTTGCCGCAATGGACCAATGGCTCGATCAGCGAATTGGCGACAATGTGTCTTTATTGGTCGTGGCTTTGCAGTTTGCACCGCAACAGGCAGAGGGAACGGCTGAAGCGGCGGTCGGGCTGCTTTTTGGTAACCGTCTGACGCAAACCGTCTTGCCCCCAATCGCCTACCTGCATCGCCCGGAGCAGGCGCGCGAGCCGAACACCGACGCTTTGCTCTACGCCGCGCGCCAGGCATTGGATTGGGTGCCTCTCGACGCGCAGTCGATCCAGCAAACCTGGCGAGTGGGAGTTGATGTGCGGAGGAATGAGGCGCTGAGCAACGTCTTGGCGGCCGTGCCGCTCCCTGCGAAGAACAATCAAGGGTTTTACAACCTAGATACCTCGCTGGGGAACCCGGGCAAAACATCACCGTGGCTGGCGATTGCCGCCGCAACGCAGACCATTCAGCGCGGCGCCGGGCCGCAATTCATTTTCAGCGGGAGCGGCTGTGTTGATGCAGGGCTCTGGAGCACGGTCTTGACGCCTGTGCCATCGCTTTCGAAATAGGAACTTCGAATGCAGACTCGACGTGTTGTGTGGTTGGGAGCTTTGCTCGTTGTACTGGTGTTGATCGGTATGGGGCTGGGTGTATTGGTCTGGCAGTACCCCGAGCTGGTTGGACTTCGCTCTGATGGTGATCGCCAAATCGCGGGATTGTGGGTGATAGCCGTTACGGCCTTGGTTCTGGTGATGTGCGTTGTGAGCTACCATTTTTTGGGGCACCAGTTGGGACATTCGGCTTACCGGCAAGTGCAGGCGGATGATGTGCCTCGGCCTATGCAGGCTGACCATTCCAAGACCATTGATACAGAGGCCGCGCGACGCGTTAGCTTGATTAGAAAGCAACTGCGTGCTCGCCACGGCCTCTTCTGGCGCCACAAAACCCGCCTACTGCTGGTCATCGGCGAACCCACCGAAATCGAAGCCCTCGCCCCAACCTTGACCAAGCACTTCTGGCTGGAAGGACAAGGCACCGTCCTGCTCTGGGGCGGCAGCGCCCAGTTGGCGTTGGATCAGTCCTTCCCCGAGCGATGGAAAGGCCTGAGCCGCTGGCGTGCATTGGACGGGGTGGTCTGGGCACTGAGCAAAACCCAAGTTGCCGACGATGCCGCGATGGGCGCGGGTGTGCATCGGTTGCAAAGCCTGGCCAAACGTCTGGGTTGGCAGTTGCCTTTGCACTTGTGGCAGGTTTGCGACAGTCCATGGCGTCAGGCAGGCCGCCAGGCGCATCCCGTGGGTTGCCAATTGCCCGCGCGCTTTACGGCGGCGGTGCTGGAAACCGCTCTGAATCGTTTACTGGAACCTTTGCGCCGCGAAGGCCTGGCGCAGATGAACGCGGTCATGACCCATGACTTCCTGCTGCGCCTGTCGCGGGATTTGCAAGGCGAGGGCATTGCGCGTTGGCGTCACACCCTGGCGCCCCTGGCTGGCGAGTTCGCCGCTGGGGTGCCGTTGCGTGGGGTGTGGTTCAGTCTGCCGGTGCTGCCGATCAAAAACATACCCGAACATTTCTGGCCGATCGATGCCACCTGGCAGGGCGTTCTCGATGGCAAGCCCCTCAACCCGCGTCGATTCGGCTGGAGTGCGCCCCGCATCGGCTACGCGCTGGCCCTCGGTTTGGCCGTGCTGTGGAGCGCAGGGCTGCTGCTGTCTTTCATCAGCAACCGTGCGCAGATCCAACAGGTGCAAGCCTCACTTGAAGCCCTCCAGCAGGCTTCACACGCTGACGAACAACTCCAGGCCCTCAACGAACTGGTCCGCGAGTTGGGCCGCCTGGATGATCGTGTCCAACACGGTGCTCCGTGGTATCAGCGCTTCGGCCTGAATCAAAACCCGGCGCTGCTGGACACGGTGTGGCCACGCTACGTCGAAGCCAACAACCGTCTGATTCGCGATCCAGCGGCCGCCGCTCTTCGTCTGCAACTCAACGCGCTGGTCAAGCTACAACCGGACCATCCCGAGCGCGCCGAACGCGCCCGGCAGACCTACGATCAGCTCAAGGCCTACCTGATGCTGGCCCGTCCGGACAAAGTCGACGCCGATCTGCTGGTCAAAACCCTGGGCAACGTCGAACCCTCTCGCCCAGGTGTTGCGTCAGGCCTCTGGCAAACCCTGTCGCCCACGCTTTGGCAGTTCTATGGCGAGCACCTGGCTGCCAACCCCGCTTGGCGCATCGAGCCCGACGCGCGGCTGGTCGCGCAGGTGCGGCAGATCCTGCTGGGTCAACTGGGCCAGCGTCATGCCGAGGCCAGCCTGTACCAACAGTTGCTCGATGACACCGCCAATCACTACCCGGCCCTGGACCTGCAGCAACTGGTCGGTGACACCGATGCCTTTGCGCTGTTTTCTACCGCCGCCAGCGTGCCCGGCGTCTTCACCCGTCAGGCCTGGGAGGGGCAGGTTCGCCAAACCATCGATGACATCGCGGACGCCCGCCGCGAGGAAATCGACTGGGTACTCAGCGATAAACCCGGCGACATCGACACCCGGTTGAGCCCCGACCAATTACGTGAGCGCCTTACACAACGCTACTTCCAGGACTACGCCAGCGCCTGGCTGGACCTGCTCAACAGCCTGCGCTGGCAGCCGGCCGCTAGCCTCGACGAGTCAATCGACCAACTGACGCTGATAAGCGATGCGCGCCAATCGCCGCTGATCGCGCTGATGAATGCCGTGGCCTATCACGCGCAGGCCGGCACTCGACCCCAGGCCTTGGCCGACTCGTTGGTGACGTCCGCGCAAAAGCTGATCGGCCAGGACAACGTTCCGGTGCACGAACTCAAAGGCCCGCTGGATCCGACCTTCGGCCCGCTGTTGGCACTGCTGGACAAGAACAACAACGACGGCTTGAGCCTCCAGGCCTACCTCACCCGGGTGACACGGGTGCGCTTAAAACTCCAGCAAGTCAGCTCCGCACCCGACCCGCTGGAAATGACCCAGGCCCTGGCGCAAACCGTGTTTCAAGGGCGCCGCATTGACCTCACCGACACCCAGGCCTACGGCAGCCTGCTGGCCGCCAGCCTCGGCGTGCAGTGGAGTGGGGCGGCGCAGACGCTGTTCGTGCAGCCGCTGGAACAGGCCTGGCAGCGGGTCTTGCAACCGTCGGCCGCGGGCCTGAACAGCCAGTGGCAGCGCTCCATCGTCAGCCAGTGGAACACGGCCTTCGCCAGCCGCTACCCGTTTGCGGCCACGGCCAGTGACGCCTCGCTGCCGATGCTGGGGCAGATGATCCGTGCGGACTCCGGGCGCATCGAGCAGTTTCTACAGCGGCAATTGAGCGGCGTGTTGCGCAAGGAGGGCAGCCAGTGGGTTGCGGATCCACGTCACAGCCAAGGGTTACGCTTCAACCCGGCGTTTCTCAGCGCCATCAACCAGCTCAGCGACCTCGCCGATGTGCTCTACACCGACGGCGGCATGGGGCTGCGCTTTGAGCTGCAAGGCAAAGCCGTGCGCGATGTGGTGCAGACCACCTTCATCCTCAACGGCGACCGGCACCAGTATTTCAACCAGAAGGAAAGCTGGCAGCGCTTCCACTGGCCGGGCCACAGCGACTACCCCGGCGTGAGCCTGAGCTGGACCAGCGTGCACGCCGGCGAGCGCCTGTTCGGCGACTACCCCGGCACCTGGGGCCTGATCCGCTGGCTGGAAAACGCCCAGGTCACGCCGTTGGACGACGGTCACAGCCGTTATCGCCTGCTGCTCAAGGCGCCGGATGGCTTGAGCCTGACCTGGCACCTGCGCACGGAATTGGATGCGGGGCCGTTGGCGTTGCTCAAGCTGCGCAACTTCGCGTTACCGCAACAGATATTCCTCAGCGAGTACGACACCCCAGCAGCCTACGCACAAAACAGGAGTTTCCCATGAGCCTGCGCACCTTGATCACCCGCTGCCTGGGCACCCGCGATGCACTCTGCGTCGCCCACCAACAGGCTGATCACTGGCAACCCTGGCTGCAACCCATCAGCACCGATTCTCCCGTCGGCGACGACCCCGGCTACGACGATGACTTCCAGCGCATGCGCGAAGAGGTCAGCAAGCTCTCCGGTGCCGATGCCGAGCAGGTTGCCGAACTGGCGCAGAAACTGCTCATCCACACCTGTAAGGACTTGCGCGTCGCCACTTACTACCTGTGGGCACGCTTGCACAAGGAGGGCGAAGTCGGGTTGGCCGATGGCCTTAGCCTGCTGGCTGCGTTGATTGAACGCTTTGCCGATGCGGTACTGCCGGCCCGGCCCCAAAGCCGCAAGATGGCCCTGGAATGGTTGGCCAGCAGCAAGGTGCTGGACACACTGCTGCTGTACCCGGAAGTGGTCAAGGCCGAAGCCGAGCGCACCGCTGCAGCGCTTGCCTGGCTTGAGCGTGAGTTGAGTACGTGGCCCCAGGCGCAACGGCCGAACCTGGAACCGCTGTATGCGGCCTTGTCCGCGCGGCTGGCACAGTCCGGTGGTATGGACGCGTTGGTCCCGCAGAACAGCGCCAGCCACGAGTCGTCGGTGCAAGCGAGTGTCTCGCCGGTCACGTCGATCAAATCCGGGCGCGACCTGCTGGACAGCGGTCGGGCCTTGGCCGGTTATCTGCGCGAGCAACCCTTGGGATGGCTCGCGGCGCACCGTTTGATGAAGAGCTTGCGCTGGGACACGGTGCACCAAACGCCGCCTCAGGAGGCGAACAACCATACGCGCCTGGTACCGCCGAGAGGGGACTATCGGGCACAGCTCAAGCGGTTGTACCTGCAACAGAACTGGGCGGAGTTGCTTGATCAGGTCGAGCGGATCTATGCCGAAGGGGTGAACCATTTCTGGCTGGACCTGCAGTGGTACGTGTATCAGGCCTTGAGTAAACAACCCGCGCCCCAGGACCGCTGGGCCGATATCACCAAGCGTGATTTGGGCATGTTCCTCGAGCGCCTGCCGGGGCTGGAGCTGCTGTGTTGGAGCGACGGTAGCCCCTTTGCCGATGAAACCACTCGCGAATGGATCGCCCAGCACGTCAACGGTAACCAACCCCAGCAATGGCTGCCCGTCACGTCGGTGGCTGCTGCGGCAGACGACGGCGACGTGCTGTCGCTGGAAGGCGAGGCCATCGCCCAGGCGGACAGCGACGGTGTGGAGCAGGCACTCGCCTGGCTGGCCGCACGCCCCGGTATCCACAGCGGTCGTCAACGCTGGCTGCTGCGCCTGCTGATGGCGCGGGTGGCCGAGCAGTATGGCAAAAGCGACCTGGCCATCCACCTGCTCGGGGAGCTGGACGCCACCGCGCAACGCCAAGCCTTGGCCGAATGGGAGCCCGAGCTGAATTTCGAGGTCAAGGCGCGCCTGCTCAAGCTGTTGCGGGTGAAAGCCCAGCGCAACGACGCCGACAGACCCACCCTGGCGCGGCGCATGGAAACCTTGCTGGCGGCACTGGTGGCCATCGACCCGGTACGCGCCGCAGTGCTCTGTGGCTAACCCTCATACACCAGGAGTCTTTCTGTGAGCATGGACAATCTGACACTGCACTACTTCGACGCCGAAATGCGCTACCTGCGCGAGGCCGGCAAGGAGTTCGCAGAGGCGTTCCCGGACCGCGCCGCGCAGCTCAACCTCGACAAGCCAGGCGCGCAGGACCCGTATGTGGAACGCCTGTTCGAAGGCTTCGCGTTCCTGATGGGCCGTCTGCGGGAGAAACTCGACGATGACCTGCCCGAGCTGACCGAAGGGCTGGTCAGCCTGCTGTGGCCGCACTACCTGCGCACCATCCCGTCGCTGTCAGTGGTCGAACTGGTGCCTGAACTGGCGCAGATGAAAAGCAGCGAGTTGATCGCCCAGGGTTTCGAGGTGCTGTCGCAACCCATCGGGCCACAACGCACCCGTTGCCGCTACACCACCACCCAAGACCTGACCCTGCGGCCGCTGGCACTGATCTCGGTCGGGCGGGGCTTTGAACCGGACGGTTGTTCAGTGTTACGCCTGCGTTTTGCCTGCGGGGCATTGACCGACTGGAGCCAGATCGATCTCAGCCACCTGCCTCTGTACCTGAATGCCGATACACCTCTGGCCAGCGCTCTGCATCAGGCGCTGACCCTCAACACCCAGACGCTGTATGTGCGCTGGGCCGGGCAAACCGAACGCCAGTCATTCAGCGGACATTTTGCGCCCAAGGGATTTGGCGAAGAAGACCGGCTGTGGCCCAAGGGCGACAGCGCCTTCAGCGGCTATCAGCTATTGCTGGAGTATTTCAGCTTTCGCGAGAAATTCATGTTCGTGACCCTGTGTGGGTTGGAGCAATTGAAGCTTGCCCCCGGCATTGACTGGTTCGAGCTTGAGGTGGTGTTGCGTGAGCCCTGGCCCTCTACCTTCGACCTGACCTGCGAACATATCCGCCTGCACGTCGTGCCGGTGATCAACCTGTTCCCGTTGGAGGCCGACCCGCTGACCCTGGCGCCGTTGCAAACCGACTATCTGCTACGCCCCATGCGCTTGCAGGACGGCCACATGGAGATCTATTCGGTGGACCGCGTCACCGCATCGAGAAACGGTGAACGCCAGGACTACGTGCCGTTCACCAGCTTTCGCCACAAGGGCGGCATGCTGCGCGATGAGGCGCCGGAACGCTACTTCCATACACGCCTGAAGCGCGCGGCCAATGGCTTGCACGACACCTGGTTGGTCCTGGGAGGTGAAGGTTTCGACAAAGACCGCCTGCTTGCGCAGGAAAACCTGTCATTGCGCCTGACCGGTACTCACGGTCAGTTACCGCGCAAGGCACTGCAAAGCACGCTGCTCGATACCGCGGTGCAGTCCACGCAAGCCGCTTTGCGCGTGCGCAACCTGTGCGCGCCGACCTTGCCCTGCTACCCGCCGAATCGTGACCGCTTTCACTGGCGGGTGCTCAGCCACCTGGGGTCGAACTTCCTGCCGATGCTGGGCAGTGCCGAGGTGCTGAGAGGAACGCTCGCGCTCTATGACTGGACTGGCAGTGAACTGAATCGTCGTCGCTTGGCCGCCATTGTCGAGGTCAGGCATCACCTGGTTCAGCGTTTTGAAAAAGGCTTTTTGCTGCGCGGGGTGGATATCGAAATCACCCTGGACGCCCATGGCTTTTCAGGGGAGGGCGACATCAGCCTGTTCGGTGAAATGCTCAACCGTTTCTTTGCCTTGTATGCCGACATTCATGTGTACACCCAGCTCACGCTGATCCTGCAACCTACTGGAAAGTGCCTGCGATGGAACGAGAACCACAGTCAGCGTATTCCCGGCTGAAAGACGTCGGTTTGCTGGAAGTCCTGCGGCCGCACGTGGCCGAGGCCAACCTGTATCGCTTTTGCCAGTTGTTGGAGCAGGCCTTGCCAGGGCAACCGCCTTTGGGCAGCACGGCGCACCCGGCCGATGATGCCGTGCGCTTTCGGCCTGATCCCGGCATGGGGTTTGCGGCCAGCGAGTTGAAGGCGATCGAAACCGATGAAGCTCGCCCGGAGCGCCCGGCGACGGTGCGCACCCGCCTGTTCGGTTTGTACGGGGTCGACTCGCCGATGCCGACGGTGTTTCTGGATGACATCGCGCAACGTCGCGAAGGCCACGCCGCGTTGGAAGCCTTCCTGGATATGTTCAATCACCGGATGTTCACCCAGCTTTACCGGATCTGGCGCAAGTACTCCTACCCGGCAACGTTCGAAACCGGTGGCACCGATGCGACTTCGCAATGCCTGTTGGGCCTGATCGGCCTGGGTATTCCGGGCACTGCCCAGCAGGTCGCCACGCCGGTCTCGCGTTTTCTGGCCTTGCTCAGCGTGATGCGCCTGCCCACACGCAACGCCGAAGGCATCATGGCGCTGGTCAAATTGCTCGCCCCCGAGACCCAGGCGCAGGTGACTGGGCATTGTCCGCAGCGCATTGCGTTGGCGCACCCGGCTCGTCTTTCCCGGCAACGTCCCGTGAGCTTGTCCCAGGGCACGCCGCTGGGCCGCGTCGGCCAGGACTCCAACGGCCAGTTGCGCTTGGTGCTGTGTACCGACGACACCCGGCAAGCGCGTGGCTGGCTGCCCGATGGCGAGTTGTACCGCGATTTGCTGGTGCTGCTGCGCGTTTACCTGGGGTGGCGTTGCACCGCGAAACTGCAGCTGTCGTTGCCGGTGCGCAGCCTGCCTGTGCCCGTCCTGGGGCAAGCGCCTATCCGGCTCGGCATGACCGGTGTTCTTGGTTTGGGCGGCGATGCCTGGCAAGTGACGCGGCACACCCACCTTACGATCAACCTCGGCCGCTACCAGGGCCTTTCGATTAATCCCCGCAACAGGGAGATGCAGCATGTCGCGTACCGTTTTTAAGTGCTTGATGTTGGCAGTGACTGTACTGCCGCTCGCGGGGTGTGGCCTGGCCCAGACCGTGGCCGATGGCACGGTGTCCACCACGAAGGCGATCTTCTACAAGCAGGTCAAAACCCTGCACCTGGATTTCAGCGCGCGCACGACGCTGAACACCCAGGCCACCGACATGAGTGCGTTGTCGGTACCGACCTTGATCCGGGTTTACCAGCTGCGCGACACCAAGGCGGTGGAGCTGGCGACCTACGAAGGGTTGCTGGGCGATGACGAGCAACTGCTGGCGAGCGCGTTGCTGGACAAACGCGCGGTGGTGGTGAAACCGCAGGAGGGTGCGCAACTGAATGTGCCCATGCACAAGGAGGCGCAGTTCGTCACGGTGGTGGCCTTGTTCCGCAACCCCGATACCCGCCTGAACACGTGGCGCCTGACCTTGGCACGCGACGACCTGGACCCGGATCGGGCACGGGTGATCGAGCTGGGTGATAGCCGCCTGACGCTGCGGCCCCTGGCGAAGGACTGAGCCATGAGCGAATGCACCCCCTCGCTCTACGAAATGCTGCTGCAAAACTTCAACGGCGAGCTGGCGTTGCATCGCGTCAGCGAGGAGGACCAGCACCCGCTGTCCGTGCTGGACAACCTGCAACGCATCCTCAACAGCCGTGCGGGCGCGCTCAGCCATCTGCCGGATTACGGGCTGCCGGACATGGGCCTGATCCTGCAAGGGTTGCCCGCCTCAGCCCATGGCTTGATCGGCACCATGACCGCCACGTTGCTCAAGTACGAACCGCGCCTGGCGGCGGTGGCCATCGAGCTGCTGCCCCAGGCACTGCCGGGGCATCTGGACTACGCCCTGGCGATGCAATTGAAAGATGGGCAGCGCGTGAACTTCGGCACCACCCTGGGCCCCGAGGGCCGGGTGCTGGTGCGTCACTTGAAGCGGCAACAGTACCTCTCTACACCTTGAACCGATAACGCAAGGGAAGCGCGATGACGGCAGTGTTTGAAATGCGTATTCAAGTCGGCGGTGATCCGCGCGGTTTCAGCGAGTTCACCGCCTTGCGCGATGAGTTGGCCAAGCTCAGCCATCCCGCCTGCCCGGATGTGGACTGGGTGAAGGTCGAACAGTGGTGCGTGAGGCTGTTCGAGCACAACGGCGCAGACCTGCAGACCGCGTGTTTCTACACCTTGGCGTGTGCCCAACGCCATGGCGTGGAGGGAGTGGCCCAGGGCGTGGCACTTATCGAGGCGCTTGCCCGCGAGTGGCCACACGTGTGGCCAGCCATGGAGTCCACGCGTCTCGACGTGCTGGGGTGGCTGTTCGATCAACTGCAGGCACTGCTGCGCCGCGCGCCAATGCCGGTGTACAGCGGTCCTGCCCTGGCTCAACTGCATACCGGGTTGGCCCGGTTGCACGCGCGCTTGTTGCCTCACGGTCCGTTGCTGGCACTCCAGGCGTTGCGTCAACAGGTCGGCCTGCGCTTGGAGCAGCTCTGTTCATCCAGCGAAACGCTGCCGGTGCCGTTGCGGGGGATGGCTCCGGCATGGGTGAGCCCCGTCGTGATCCTGCCACCCCCTGAGGCGCAACCGCGACGGCATCGCATGCTGCGGTGGCTGCTGGCAGCTGGGATTTTCGTTGCCGTGCTTGCCGGGTTCGGTTGGCAAGCCTGGCTGAGAATGCCTGAGCGTGAAACCTTAATGCCTGAACCGGTGCGGCTGGACAGCTTGTCGCTGTTCGATGCTGGCAGCGCAACGCTGAAATCGGACTCGACCAAGGTGCTGATCAAGGCCCTGGTTGACATCAAGGCCCAACCGGGCTGGCTGATCGTGATTGCCGGGCATACCGATGCCACCGGCGCTGTCGAACAGAATCTGGCCCTGTCCCACGCCCGTGCCTCTGCTGTACGCGATTGGATGCAACGCATGGGCGGCATTGCCGACAGCTGCTTTGCCGTGCAGGGCTTTGCGGCCAATCAGCCCATCGCCAGCAATGGCACAGAGGCAGGACGTGCGGCCAACCGCCGCGTGGATATTCATCTGGTGCCGCAGGCAGGCGCCTGTGAAGGCCTCACATTGGCTGTGGAATGAATTGAACTCGCCCTGATCCCGCTTGTCCCCGCTTCCCATGTCACCCCCCACCGCCTGAATCCCTTAATTTTCCAACCCTGCCGGAAGCCCCTCCAGGCCCCCCGGCTGCGCCCGCACTTTTTTCACAGGGCACCCAGCACACCCGATCCAAGCGGCAGCTGAAAACGGACTTTCTTCTCCACCGTGACTTATCAGGCAGGTTACCCCATGCAGTTCAGCGAATTATTGGCAGCGATTTCCACCCATGCGATCCGTCTGCAAAGGGAAGAAGACGACCTGATTGTCCTGGGTGACGATGAGGCGTTGGACGATGCGTTGTGGGATCAGTTGATCGCCCATAAACCGCAGTTGCTCACGCTGGTGGCCGAACATGGCGGGGACTGGTTGAGTCCGGCCTACCGCATCACGCCGGACATGTTGCCGCTGGTCAATCTCGACCAAGCGGCCATCGACCGTATCGTCGCGGCGATCCCCGGAGGGGCGGCGAATGTGCAGGACATCTACCCGCTGGCGCCGTTGCAGGAGGGCATGCTCTATCACCATCTTTCGGCGGAGCAGGGCGATCCGTATGTGTTGCACGCGCAGTTTGTGTTCGACAGCCGTGCGCGCCTGCGGGCGTTTGCCGAGGCGCTGCAATGGGTGATCGATCGCCACGATATCCTGCGCACCTCCATGGCCTGGGAGCGCCTTGATGAGCCGCTGCAAGTGGTGTGGCGCAAGGCAACCCTGGCCTGTGAAGAGGCGCATTTCAGTGGTGGCGATGCCCTCGACCGCTTGTTGACGCGCTATGACGCGCGCACTTACCGCCTGGACCTGGGCCAGGCGCCGCTGCTGCGCCTGGTGTTTGCCGAGGATCCGGCCAACCAGCGTGTGGTTGCCATGCTGTTGTTCCACCACACCATCCTCGATCACACCGCCCTGGATGTGGTGCGCCATGAAATCCAGTTGTACCTGGCAGGCCAGCAAGACCAGGCCGGCGAGCCGGTGGCGTTTCGCAGCTATATCGCCCAGGTGCGCCATGGGGTCAGCGAGCAGGCCCATGAAACGTTTTTCCGCGAGATGCTGGCGGATATCGATGGACCGACCTTGCCCTTCGGTTTGCAGGATGTGCAGGGTGATGGCCAGGGGATCGACGAGGCGCGCATGCCCGTCGACAGCGCTCTGAGCCGGCGCCTGCGCAGCTTGGCGCGGCCATTGGGGGTCAGCGTGGCGAGCATGCTGCACCTGGCCTTGGCCCGCGTCTTGGGCGTGGTCTCCGGTCGCGACGCGGTGGTGTTCGGTACGGTGATGCTCGGGCGCATGGGCGCAGGTGAGGGCGGTGAACGGGCGTTGGGCATGTTCATCAACACCTTGCCACTGCGGGTGGATGTGGACGGGCAGGACGTACGCGCCGGGGTCAAGGCGACCCACGAACGTCTCACCGCGTTGCTCAACCACGAACATGCGTCCCTGGCACTGGCCCAGCGCTGCAGCGCAGTCGCGGCACCGACGCCGCTGTTCAGTGCGATGCTCAACTATCGCCACAGCGCCGCCACCGACATGGCCGAAGTGATCGAAGTCGCCGAGGGCATCCAGGTCTTGGGCGCCGAGGAGCGCACCAACTACCCGCTGACGGTCAATGTGGATGACCTGGGCGAAGACTTTGCGCTGACGGTGATGGTCGATGCGGGCATCGGCGCGCAGCGTGTCGCGGGTTACCTGCACACCGCGCTGGAGAGCCTGGCCCAGGCCCTGGAACACGCGCCGCAGACGCCGCTCAATCGCCTGGAAATCCTGCCCGAGGAAGAGCGTCAGCAGCTGCTGCACACCCTCAACCACACCCCGCACACCTACGCCGACAGCGCCCTGATCCACCAGCAAGTCGAAACCCACGCCGCCGCCCAGCCTGACGCCATCGCGCTACGTTTCGAGCAGCAACGTCTTACCTACCGCCAGCTCAATGAGCGCGCCAACCAGGTCGCCCATCGCCTGCTGGCCCAAGGCATCCGCGCCGATGATCGCGTGGCCATTTGCGTGGAACGTGGCCCGGAGATGATCATCGGCCTGCTGGGCATCCTAAAGGCTGGCGCGGGCTATGTGCCCATCGACCCGGCCTACCCGCTGGAGCGCATCGCGTATACCCTCGGCGACAGCCAACCCCTGGCCGTGCTGGTACAGGCCAACACCCGGCATCTGGTCGGCGACCTGGCGCAGATCGACCTCAATGGCCTGCGCGGTGAGTCCATCGTCAATCCGCGCGTCAGCGTCAGCCCGCATAACCTGGCCTATGTGATCTACACCTCCGGCTCCACCGGCCAGCCCAAAGGCGTGATGATCGAACATCGCCAGGTGGCGCGGCTGTTCAGCGCCACCGAGCACTGGTTCGGCTTCAACCGCAACGATGTATGGGCGTTGTTTCACTCCTTCGCGTTCGACTTCTCGGTGTGGGAAATCTGGGGCGCGCTGATGCACGGCGGCCAGTTGCTGATCGTGCCGCAACTGGTCAGCCGCTCGCCGGACGAGTGCTACACGCTGCTCTGCGAGGCCGGCGTGAGCATCCTCAACCAGACCCCCAGCGCGTTCCGCCAACTGATTGCCGCCCAGGGCCAGAGCCCCCAGGCCCATTCCCTGCGCCAGGTTATTTTCGGCGGTGAGGCCCTGGAGCCGGGGATGCTCAAGCCGTGGTACGCCCGGACGATCAACGCCGGTACGCAACTGGTGAACATGTACGGCATCACCGAAACCACCGTGCACGTGACGTACCGCGCGCTTGAAGCGGCAGACGCGCAGCTGGTCGGGGTCAGCCCGATTGGCGTGCGCATTCCCGACCTGCAACTGTATGTGCTGGACGCGCACCGCGAGCCGCTGCCGTTTGGCGTGGTCGGCGAGTTGTACGTCGGTGGCGCCGGCGTGGCGCGGGGTTACTTCAACCGCCCTGAGCTGACCGCCGAACGTTTCCTCGACGATCCATTCAGCCGCCAGCCCAACGCACGGATGTACCGCACCGGCGACC
>Ga0163161_10000414_pt1 | contig 35799 bp, 43 predicted proteins | sample S45metaG_FD_129847 | JGI IMG/M metagenome (GOLD analysis project Ga0163161, IMG submission 129847) | Switchgrass rhizosphere microbial communities from Kellogg Biological Station, Michigan, USA - S4-5 metaG | ecosystem: Host-associated > Plants > Roots > Rhizosphere > Soil | place: USA... | reverse complement strand
TGCTTTAAATGAAAAAACCTGATTGGGAGCGATGAAGAACAAAATGCCATTATCGAAATCATATTTCTGCTGACCATAACCGTACTGTACATCCCCGGAATCTACCTTTTTGAGTGAGATGATGTAAAAATCAAAGATCACCTTAACACTGTCCTCACTTTTGTAAGGTGTAATGTCAGTAAGGTCTATGACACTGATCATCGGATGTTCCGGTGCACCAATACCTAATATTTTATGATATTCTTTGATGCTTTTTATTCTATAAGGCTGCTGCATATTCATTCTGTTTTGGTTTACAAGATTTAAATATAGGATTATTCCACATCAATTCTTTCTAAAGTAAGTCCGGGATTTAATCCAAAGAAAGAAAGTCCCCAAAAGCCTTTGATATTCAGGTTACCATTTTTGGTAATGGTAAGATACGAATCGTAGGTATTTCCCTTGTTCCCATCGTAATCATACAGCTTTCCTTTCCAGCTGTTCTTCTTATCATCGTATGTAATATCTTTTAACAAGAGAATACCTACCAAGGGTCTTTTACGTTTTTCTTTGTCAGGATTATTCACGTCCAAAATTGGTTTTCCCTGGCTATCCAAAGAATGTTTTAAATAGATGAGTTTGCCGTTATAGTTTTTTCCGCTTTTATAGATCTGCACATTTCCTTCTTTCACCGGGCTGTACCAGGTACCAATAATATCATCGGCTGTCGATTGTGAAAATAGCATCATTGAAAAATTTAAAAAGACAATTGTTAGAAAGAAATTTCTCATTGTTGATTGTATTTTACGGCGAATTGTTTTGCAAAATCTTTAATCTTCACCCTGCCCAAAATGGATGGTCTGTTTTTAAAGTAATCTTCAAACAGGCTTCCATCGTGCATTGCCATATTCATCTCTGTAAATCCTTTGGCTATAGTGTCAGTTGCCCCTATTTTTATAAAGGCGTCGGTCATTTGCTTATCGCTGATAAGTACCCATTTCAAATAGGGCTTTCCGATCGCATTTCCTAAAGTAGCAGCAATGTCCTGACACGTCAGTTCTTCGCTGGCAACATATCTTATTTTTCTGCCTTTTTGTGGAGAGTTGACTTCCTCTGCAATTGCTGATGCAATATCAATTGGCGATACCCATGCTATTTTGTCGGCTCCTCCGTAATTTGATAATATAATTCCGGAATATCCTTTCAGCAGACCTTTGAGACCATAATGTTTCAGATAGAGCAACTTGCCAATTACACCTTCCAAAAAGCCTTTACCTTTTACCATATCCATAAAGGCGTATAGGTTATAGTCGAAAGATGCAGGACGTACATGGATAACGGTTACATCGGAAGGAAGTTTTTTAAAAACATTTTCTGCGATATAGTGAAAAACCAAGACCCCTGCCCCAGTTGGTTTTTCTGCACCCACACTGCTCAGATGGATCACTCTTTTTATTCCGGCTTTTTGAATTGCCTGAACATAATTGGTGCTGATTTCTAATGCTTGTTTTTGATAATCAAGATTCTGTTTCCCAAAAAAGTTAAAGGGTGGGATCATACAGTAGGCGACATCCTGACCTTCAAAAGTTTTGTTCAGAAAAATGCTATCCTCTATTTCGCCAATCGCAGCTTGTGCTCCCAACTTCTCTATTTCTTTCTTCCTATCCTCTGAAGAGCTGACTACAGTCACTTGATGTCCTTGGCTGATTAATTGTATGACCAAGGGTCTACTAATATTTCCTAATGAACCTGTTACAACTATTTTCATCTTTATTGACATTTAATAATGATGCAAATTTCAGTCAAATTAATTCCTATCACGTGTTCAAATCCCCGCTTCTTGTGTTCAAAAACTTCTAATACTTAATATAAGCTTTAATATTATAAAGGGATGGTGTATTGTGATTATAACTTTCCTGATCTGTCATCCACCAATTCTCAACCCCAAAACGCATAGTATGATCGACACCATCTTTTCCAAACCTATATAATCTAAGACATCCTTTGGCAATAAAACAATTCATTTTTCAGATTTCACCATCGTGAAGAATAGACTGTGATTTTCGTAAAGATTTTTCTGTAGAAACTTTGCACATTACAAATAAACCCCGACAAATGTCAGGGCTTGTATTTTTAGTCAATAATTTTCAGGGCTTAGAATACCAAAATTCTTTCCAATTTCTAACATCTATCTCAATTTATTTTGGTCGAAAATTTATTAATAGGTAATCGGGCTTTCGGCATGGAAGCCAGAAAATCATTAGCTTCATCCCTGTAGCCCAATGATAAGATAACTGAAGCGTGAAGCCCCTTTCCGGATAGACCTAAAACTTCATCAAACAGTTTCGGATCAAAGCCTTCCATAGGCGTTGCATCCACCTTGAGTTCTGCAGCCGCAATCAAAGCGGTTCCCAAACCTATGTAGGCTTGCTTATCCGACCAGATTACATTTTGTTCTGGCGTCTGGGGAGAGAAATAATCGATTAACGTATCCTCCAGCATTTTCAACCCTCCTTTTTCTAAATCTCGTTGTTGTTCCATCATCTCAACGTATTCTGTGATGTAATCCGCGGTTATTTCATTGAATCCTGCAAAGACCAATAAATGGGAAGAAGCATGGATCTGTGCATTGAATGACCCTTCGCCCAACCTTTGTCTTACCTCCGGGTTGGTAATGACAAACATTCGGTACGGCTGTATTCCGCAGGACGAGGCGGTAAGATTGATGGCTTCAACAATTTGATCCACCTTGTCTTCGCTGACCTGTTCATCTGAGTATTTCTTGACCGCATATCGCCATTGTAAATTTTTGATTAGATCCATTTTTTTGTTATTTATAAATTAGATCGGCAAAGTTATAAGTTCAATGTGTACCTTTGTAACTAAGTGACAAAAAGTTATAGTGACAAACGGGTAACCAAGTGAAAGGTATGGAACAGGAATTTGATCTGGTAAAGGATTGCAGTCAAAAAATACTGGCAATCAGCGACACAATGGAAATTTTAAATGGAAAATGGAAAATGTCCATTATTGCATGTCTCTGCTATAAACCGATGAGGTACTCTGAACTTCTGAAAGAGGTCAAAGGTATTTCCGGAAAGATGCTCAGCCGTGAACTGAAGGATCTGGAGATCAATGAATTGATCGATCGTCATGTCTTGAACACCGCACCTGTTGCTGTGGAATATCAGATAACAGACTATGGAAAATCGCTTAAACAACTGACCAATACGATTGCAGAATGGGGATCTATCCATAGACAGCGTATTATTTCTGGAATGAAGTCCAAAACTGAAAAGAAAATTGTAAAATAATTTTACACACGCTGAACTATTAAAATCATCTTCTACCTACACCACATTAAATGGCCAACAATAATAAGTCAATTTACAGTGCACTTGCAGCCAATCTCTTAATAGCACTCACTAAATTCATCGCAGGAGCATTTACCAACAGCTCCTCCATGATCTCTGAAGGTATTCATTCAACAGTTGATACAACCAATCAGCTTTTATTATTGTATGGATTGAAAAGGAGCAGGAAACCGGCAGATGAATCTCATCCATTCGGCTATGGCAAGGAGCTCTATTTCTGGTCTTTTGTGGTTTCGATTTTAATATTTGGTCTAGGTGGTGCTTTATCCATTTATCAGGGAATTGCTCACATCATAGAACCTGAAGTGATGAAGGATCCATTCTGGAACTACATCGTTTTAGTGCTCTCACTCATTTTTGAAGGAACATCTCTTTTTATCGCTGTCAAAGAATTTAATAAGACGCGTAACGGTATGAAATGGTGGGATGCCATCATCAAAAGTAAAGATCCTGCAAGCTTTCTCGTCGTTTTCGAAGATGGTGCGGCAGTGGCCGGTTTGATCGTGGTGATGATATTGATGGGGATCAGCCATTCATTTCAGATTCCGGAATTGGATGGGCTTGCCTCGATCATTGTAGGATTAATACTGGTGTTTGTTTCTTTTATCCTGGCAAGAGAGAGCAGAAGCTTATTGATGGGTGAAGGGATAGCTCCCGAAACGAGAGAAAAGATTGCGAAACTGGCTGAAAAAGATGTTGCGGTGGTCAGAACAAAAAATATACTGTCAACTTACCAGTCACCCGAGGAAGTAGTATTGATGCTTATTATCGATTTTGAAGACCATCTTGATACCGAGGAAATCACCGAGGCTATAAAGCGTATTCGCGAAAATATAAAAAGAGAATTTCCATTGGTTCATTTTGTCATCATTCAGCCGGAATAGACAATACATCTGAGATCTACAGAAATTTAAACTTTAAATCTCAGACGTTATCCGTTTTTTGTGATTAACTCCCCAATTGCCTAACATAGACACCAGCTCTTTTAGTGTTTCCGCATAGTCAGTTGGTAAATATTCGACCAATACCGGATAAATTTCCGAATCAACCTTTCTCTTTACCAGCCCATTAAGTTCGAGTATTTTCAGCTCGTTTGATAACACTCTTGGAGTAATCCCTTTAACAGCTCTCTGAATTTCATTAAACCGATGATAACCACTTACCAAAGCAACGATGATTCTAAGCTTCCATTTGCCACCCAATACATAGATTGCATCTTCAACTGCTGAAAGATTGTCTGCACATTCAATTTTTGTAAAAGCCAGCTTCGTATTATTTCCTTTCATAACTATCCTCAATATAACTACTATCCTTTTATATACTACTATTAAAACAATAGTAAATATAAAATAAATTTGTGGAAATATAAATATTTACATGAAACAGTTATTGCACATTATTTCAAGTCCGAAAACTAAAAATTCTGCAAGCAGAAAATTGGGTCAGATAGTGATTGAAAAGATCAGAGAAAAATATTCTGATTTACAGATTACCGAATATGACCTTGCACTAAATCAAATAGTACATTTGGATGAAGACCATATTGAAGCATTTTTTACCCCTGCAGAAATTCAAACAGAAACACACAGGCATTCTTTAAAGCAGTCAGACCAGGCAATTCAAGATCTCTTAAAAGCAGACATTCTTGTGATTGAGGCTCCTATGTACAACTGGAATATTCCCAGTACGTTAAAGGCATACTTCGATCAGATAGCACGAGCTAAACTAACTTTCCAATATACTGGTGAAGGCTTGTTGCCAAAGGGTCTGCTAAAAGATAAAAAAGCATACATCGTTACTTCATCTGGCGGGATCTATTCTGAAGGTGAACTGGAACCCTATGATTTTACAACAAATTACGTCCGATTTTTTCTGCAGTTGTTAGGGATAGAGGTAGTTAACATTTTTCGTGTAGAAGGACAGGCTGTTTTTGGACCTGAGAATGCTTTGGTAAAAGCTTTTGAAAATATTGTTATTGATGATCAGTTATAGTTCGTTGACTTTAAACTAATTTTTTTTCTGAATAAAATCCTTTTAACAGCAGTCCATAAAATAAATTGAGTAAAAAATACCCTGATTTATTTCATTATACAAGCTTTGCCAAAACAAATCCAATCACCAGTGCAAGAACAAATGCAATAATGATTTTCATATAATCAGTTTTATTATTTTGAACCTCCTGATTCAACCTGACATCTTCCTGTTTCAATGTTTGCAGATTGATCTGCAAAGACGATGTCTTTTTCATTGATAGCAGACTGTACATTCTTTTGGTGCAGAACAGCAATCTCTTTTTATGGCTCTCCATTTCTGCCTGTCGCTGTTTTTGCTGCTCCTGGAAATTCTTCGGAAGATCTTCCAGCTGTTTATCCTATGCCACCTGAAGCTTCTGGAATTCCTCGTTTCTAACTTTCAGCTGGTCTGTAAAGGTTTTGTTATTGTTCTCCACCTGCTCTTTATAAGTTTTTTGGGCTTCAGTAAATTCTTCATTCTTCTTTTTTAGCTGTTTTTCCAAAACGAAGCTCTATTGAAGAATTTTTAATGCTTTTCTCAATAAAGCCTCTGAGTGTGTAGAACTCATTATTGGTGATCTTGCTCCTGAGCAAAGATGAAATACGAATCCCTATCGATGTGTGATCACCTTCTTAGAAAAGAAGGTCATAATAGTAGTTCCTGTAGGATTTACAACCACCGAAAGCATACCTGCATTTCAGATAGATCAGATTGACCTTAGCATTGAGCTTCAGGGCATTGCTGAAGATCCCAATAACTGAAGCTGGTGAATAGATCCGCTATGTGACTTCTTGATCGTCCATATGATTGACTGGCGTTTTAAAAAAGCTTGATAAGCTAAGGTACTGCTAATTGAATTTAAATAAAATAGAAGTGTTACATATACTGAAAAAGTAAGTTTTAAAACTGAATGCAACAATTACCTATACTTTAAAAGAATATATAACGACTGTCACTTTCTAACTTTTGGCTTCAACTATTACAACATTTTAATTGCTGAAGAAATAAAAAAATCCCCAAATAATATGGGGATAAAAACTAATAACCATGAAAACTTTATAAAAGTATTTCCTCTACAAAATTATGGAAACTAAATACATCTGATGGTAAATAATGGTGTTAATTGTATTTTAAAAAACATCTTATTATCCTAATTTTTCCTAAAAAAAATGGAATTATTTTACATTCGAATATAAAGTTCTGATTCTCCGGAATGAAAAAACTTAAATAATTTTCAATAACTCCTCTGCCACTTTCTCAGAAGAAGCAGGATTTTGTCCTGTTATCAATCTTCCATCAACGATTGCATAAGGAGCCCAGTCTTCGACCTTACTGTATGATCCGCCATTCTTTTTCAGCATATCCTCAACAAGAAACGGAACTACATCAGTTAACTGTACAGCCTCTTCTTCAGTGTTGGTAAATCCAGTGACGTTTTTACCTTTTACCAAATATTCACCGTCAATTTTTACATTCTTCAAAACTCCGGGTGCATGGCAAACGAATGCTACAGGCTTATCATTGCTGTAAAAATCAATAATTAAGTCCTGAGAAACCTTGTCTTCAGCCAAATCCCATAAAGGACCATGACCACCGGGATAGAATACCGCATCAAAGTCTTCACTTTTGACTTCGGATAATTTGTGGGTGTTTTTTAATTTTTCCTTTAAAACCTCATCATTGTCCATTCTGCGTGTTGCATCCGTTTGAGATGAAGGGTCTTCACTTTTCGGATCAATTGGTGGTTGACCTCCTTTAGGAGATGCCAATGTAACTTCAACACCTTTATCAGACAATGCATAATAAGGAGCCGCCAATTCTTCAGTCCAGAATCCTGTCTTTAAACCTGTATTTCCTAATTCATCGTGACTTGTAAGCACGAATAAAACTTTTTTGCTCATTTTTATATTTATTTTTATTATTACTCAAAGTTAAAAAGTATATGTCTTCTAATAACATGATTTAAATCACTAATTTAATGTGATCCAAATCACGTTTTTACAACAAGATTTTTTATATATATACAACCGGTAACAAATAAAATCTATGCCGATAATAATTAACTAGCACATAATTCATTTACAATACTTTGCACCTTCATTATACAAATATTATTTTTAATATTTACGGAAACCCATAATACATTCTTTCAGGCTTGAGTTACCTTTACTTATGTTTAACCAAAAATTAAAAAAAATGAACAAAGTAGAATCGATCAAACCAGGTCCAAAGCCGGATAAACCGGACGGAACACCGGACAGGAGAAGAAGGGTCACGCCAGAATCACAACCGCAACACCCTTCATTGAAACCTCACATTCACAAGCCAGGTGAAAAAAAGTAGAATTATTAAGTAAATTAAATCAGTTAATCATTATGAAAAAACTTATCTCATTAATAACAGTACTCTTATTGCTGATCTCGTTCCAATCTTTAAAAGCACAAAAGAGGTATTCCGGCAGCAAGTATTCGTCAAGCCACAGCGGAACCTGTAAAAGTGGAAAAGGAAGTTCTCATAAAGGAGGCACCTATAAAAATTCAAAAACAGGGAATAGATACGGTAAAAAACATAAATAAACTGTAATTCTTATGTGAATACCGCCGGAATCAATGAAGCCAGATAGTCACCTCATATTTCGAACCTGCCACCCAACTCATCTATGCCATCGAAGCAATGGTCGGACTCATTGTCGGCGTTAATCCCGTAAACTTATAAGGTCTTTCATTTAAAGGGACATCGATGCTAAACCATTCAAATCCATCGTCGTCCGCCGAAGTCTGTGGTAGCTTTTTGAACAATATAATCATTGAACTTTTTTGTCTCCTTGTCGATCTCCCAGTGAATATGATCTGTCGTACTATACATAGTCAAATTTGATATTAAGAAAGTTTACATTGGTAGAGGAACCTGTTTTTCTCTTAACTATCTGACCTGTCATATCAGTATGCTTCGATTCCATATTACCGAATTTTTTATTAATCGAATCTGAAATTAAAAGGTCTCTACCCTAGAATTTGGTCTCATCTTACCAATATCTAAAATCATGTAATATTTCTGATAGTGATGATCTGTAGAATCTTTTTTTAGACGCAACTCGGAAATATATCAATTTGTTTGAGCGTGAAAAAAAATTCCAATAAAAAAAGCTGATAGAATAATTACTTTAGAATATATTTTGGGCATACCCCATTTAATTTTCTTGGATTTGTAAATATGTGTCATCAAATTCACTGTATGATTGATCGTTTGTTAAGATTGCATATAAATTTTTCATGAAACAGAATGCTGTAATAATTTGTAAATTCTTATTCAGCTATTTAAAGAAGTTATTCGCTATGATTATTTAATAGTTTTTATCGATCCCAAAATTTCTTGAATTTGCTTTATTTGCCTTGACGATAAATCTTTTTTAGGAATTAAGATCGCGGATAAATTATTTTGATAGATTAGAAACCAACTGTTCTTTTCAACTACTTTATAGATTTTCGTCCAGAGAATTTCCATATAGAAGGATTCGCCTCTGATTTGTATCTGATCTTCAGCCAAATGCATATCAAGTGTTTCCCTTAAGTGATTGCTAGAGTAATAATTTCTTATTATTGTGGTCAATATCACCGTCGGCTGAATCACAGCGATTAGTAGCAAAGTTATATATTGATAAATTAAAGGTTCGGGAAGATTTAAAATATTTAAATGAAAAAGTATAATCCAAATCAAAAGTAATAGCGCAAAACAAATAAGAAATATCATAATTGGCTTTGAATATGTTAAGCTAAATAATATTTTTAAATATTGTCGGATGGTCACTTTTACTTTTAACTTCATTATATTGTTTTTTGAAACTTTAGATAGGTTTTGAGAAATACTGATGGATAATATTCTTGTAAATGAATTCTTATTATTTAGAATTGCTTGTTCCAACTTGTCTAATTTTTCAAAGATATTACTATTTTTTATACAGAAGTTCTCTAAATCTGAATCAGGTGATAATGTCATCCTATACTGTTCCACAGAAATTGTATTATGCTTTTTTACTAAATCTCCATTTTCAGTATGTGAAAATGAGAAATGAATTATTAATCCATTCCCCTCTCGACTTTTGAACTTTCGTCAAACATATCAGAATTATAAGCTACGTAATACTGGATTCTTTCTTTTTTTGTCAATAAAAATTAAATTACCGTCTTTTACGACTACATTGTTTGATACTTTTACTTCAGGTATAATGGTAAAATTAACATTATAAGTTCTACTACCTCCTCTATTTTCAATAACAAGCAATGTCATTTTTCTAAGTATTTTAAACGCAAATTTATCATTTATATCGGCTTCCTGATTATCTTACTGTTTTCAAGAAATACGTTGAGAATTAAATTTGCTATGATGACTGCGATTACCACTAAAGTTGCTGTTGTAACCTCCCAATTAATATTTATTACAGAATACCGTTGATAAATTTCAGTGTCGAGAAAACAATATTATCTTTCCTTGTACTGTAGACAATGAAATATCGGAATTAACAGATAATGTCAACCGTCTGAACATTTTCCATCTCCAGAGCAAAAGATCAGTAAATTCTAGTTATTAGCGGAAATGAGAATGAAAGAGACAGTAGCATTTCCGAATGAATTCCTACGTACCACAAATATTTAAGGAATTACAGCTCTTCGGCTACTTAACATACACTCCCTCCTATAATCCAAAAGGAAGAAGTTATGTTGAGATATTTTATTAATTTTTAAATTTATTAATCTTAGAGATGGACTATACTTTATCGTGTTTTTTCCAGTTAGATGTAAAACAAAAGTCTGTTATATTTTGTAACGGACTTTTATCTTATAAAATCACTGCATGTTCATTATCTTACTCTTGACCAATTTAACTTTTATAATTCTAAGATCCTCGTCGGTAAAACTTTGAGATATTTTTTCATTGTCTGATGGTGCATTGTCATTTTATCTAACCCTGTTTAAGTTTCAACATTTCACTATTAATCATTTCCTGAGTTGTTAGTGAGAACCCGACAGAAGAAGGAGGGTAAATCCTCCAAACCAGCCTAAACATCAAAAAATTAGACCTCACGAACATGAAAAAGGGGGATTAGAATTGGATTAATTTAAAATTTGGAAGCCACTTTGTAGCTGCTTCTTTACATTAAAAGATTCTATTGGTTAATTCAAATATCACTGGAGATACGATACAATAAAGGTAAACTTTAAGGACGTTATGAGAGAAGCACATGGGCTACCAGATAAACTGGTAGAACTCGATGTATCCCAAGTAGCTCAATGTGAGAAAAACGGTATCGATCAGTCCGTGGACAATGATATTGATCCAGATATTTTTAATTTTAAGATATAAAAATCCAAAAGCGATCCCGAATACGAATGTTATGATCAGTCCTGCCGTACCCTGGTAAAAATGGGGCAGACAGAACATCAATGCAGAAAGAATGACGATAAGAATTTTCTTATCACCGAAGATATTTTTCAGTTGAGCGAAAGCAAATGCCCTGAACAGCAATTCCTCTCCTATCGCAGCACTGATCCACATTCTGTACAGCCATTTGAGATACTGTGCTGTGTCACCTTTGATGTGCTCAAATGTAGAATAATCAGCTGGTTCGTTAAATATCCAATTGATCAGCGGCTGGATCATAAAATCCACACTCAATTCTAAGATCAGATATGAAACTAAAATATTCTTTATGTCACCTGATTTGAGATTCTTAAAATTGAGTGATTTCAGATCTCCATTTTGCAAGTAGGTACTGATCAGGATAAAAATAATGATGACACAAAAAGTATATGGAAATTTGGTCAGTGGATTATAGATCAGTAAAAAAGATATGGCAAGTAACGCTAGTGATATCCATTTAGTTTGTAGCGGCCTTTTCATCTTCAAGTATATTTTACAAGACTTAAGATGCCGGAAGAATATTTTCAAAGAACTTTGCAATGTTCTTCTTCAATTTTTCAAAAATGTCTGATCCTCCAAATTCTTTATTATCATAGCCTATTGGAAATCCTTTCTCCACATATTGATTATTTTTTAGAGTTGTAAGATTTTGAAAGTCCCCGTTCACAATTCCGGTCTTATCGGTGTGGATATCCAAGTATTTTATAGCCGCATTTCTGGAGAAATCCAACTTTCTGATATCTATGGTCTTTACCTCTTTCTTCAGATCAGATCTGAAATACAGGTTCATTTCCCTGGTATCAATGACCGTCTGCCATTCACCGGGATGTATGGAGTTTAAAATATTCCACGCATAGTCGACAGGCTTTTCATCGTACGTATAATTTTTTAGCATGTAGTACGCACGGCTGTAACGGTCTTCCCATTTTATGTTCTGTTCAAAATCAAATTTTTCATTTCCACCAAGAAAATCAAATTTTTTAGCAGCGGCCAGATCCTTATGGTATTGATTATTGCATAGCAATGGCATTGGCATTTCCTTATTGGTAAGTACGGTGTATTTCCCGTTTAATAAGGCAATCGTTGCAGAATTTCCTTTGGCATCGGTCAGGAAAAAATGACTTCCGGCTGCATTGGGCCACCAGTTAATATTGGGACCATCATCCAAATGATCTACTACTTCTTTTACCGTTTTGTAGTTGTCCAACTGATACTGGATCCATTGTGCCCAGAACATATCAGGCTGTTTTGGATTATATACTTTACTGGTCTCTTCGAGATATAATTCAACCAAAAAAAGACCTTTTTCATTGACGCCGTAGCAGGGAAGATCATATCCCAAAAGATTAAAGGTGACTGAACCGAATTTTGAAGTCCATTGTTTATTGGCTTGTGTTTGATCAGTTGTCAGATTTTGCCAGCTGATGTTCCTTTTCAGGACATCGCGTTTGTTTATGACGATCATTCCGGGCATTGTTTTCCAGTTTTCATTGAAGCCAACGACGTTATAATCGTTCCCTGTCAGCAAAAATGCCGAGCACGCTTTACTTTGGACTGAGTAGACGAGAGCGGACATCAAGATGTAGCGGAGAAAGAAAATTTTCATAAAGAATAATAATTTATTTTAATGACCAGCAGAAATAGTTTGATCGACAGGCCTGTATTTTTTTCAGAAACCTTGTTCTGTGATTTGAATATTTAATACTAAACAAATTTAAAGTTATTACCTACTACGGTCAATGGTTATTTGTAACCAAAATATAATCAGATTAAAATAATCATTTAAGAGATATTATTAACTTTATTTATAATCTTTCTCAAAAATCGATTAATGCTTGCTTGTAATTATATGAAAGTTGTTTGCTGAATGTTTGGAGTATGTATTCTACGACAAAATGAATGTCTCATATTTGAGACATTCAATATATACTTGTGCCATGAAAGATACAGAGAGAAAAATTATTGATGCTACTGTCTTATGCTTAAATATGAACGAAAAAGCTAGCATTGATGAAATTGCTAATCACATTGGAATCAACAGAAGGACAATTCATAGACACTTTAAAGATCGGGAAAATTTATTGCAATGTTGTCTCCAGCAGATGATGGCAAAATGTAATCATGCAATGAGCGATGCTTATAAAAGTAGTGTCGATCCCATAAAACAAGTAGAAGCTATGTTTTATGCTGCATTTGCTATTGGCAATGAATATTTTTTTTTAAAAAAGCTATACAATCGTTCAAGTTACGGGCAAGCTCTTAAAAATGAAAGTTTTGATTATGAATCTGTAAAAGAAAAATGGTTCAAGCTCGTAGCAGGACTTCAAGATTGCGGTGTAATTAAAAATTCGATACCAATTTCGTGGATCTATAACCTTTTTGGTGGTATGATAGATATTGCTATACAAGCACAAGCGACTGGTGATGTATCTGTCAATGACATCAAAAGTCTTGCTTGGAAGTCATTCCAGGGAAGTATTGGGATATTTCAATAGCAATTGTAATAACAACAACAACTAAAATAATAACTACTTTCTCTCTTATAGTTTTGCTATCAGATTTCGAAGGCTTCTCACAAACGGAAAAAAAAATGACAACACAAATTACAACACAACAAAATGACAAATATGATGATAAATACATTGTAGGCTTAATTCCAGGCTTTACTGACCATTATCAGAATGTAAACGGTTTGAAATTGCACTATGTAACCGGTGGTCACGGCGCTCCACTTATCTTGTTACCTGGTTGGCCCCAGACCTGGTGGAGTTACCATAAAGTTATGCCAATCCTAGCTAAACATCATAAGGTTATCGTAATAGATTTCAGAGGGATGGGTTCATCTGAAAAGCCAGCCGATGGTTACAGCAAAAAAAATATGGCCGGTGATATCGCATCATTAATTAAATTGATGGGATTTGAGAAGATTAATATTGCTGGACATGATATAGGAGCCAACATCGCAATCAGTTTCGCTGGAAACTATCCGGAGCTGACAGAGAACTTAATTGTTCTCGATACACCACACCCTGAAGAAGACCTTTATAAACTCCCTATGCTTCCGGTAGGTCTGCCAGTACATCCATGGTGGGTAGCTTTCAATCAGATAAAAGAATTACCTGAGCAATTGCTGGAAGGACGTTTTTATATCGTTCAACAGTGGCTTTTTGATAAAATGCTTGTAAACAAGGATAGCATTAGCGAATTCGATCGGCGGGTTTATGCCAAGGCCTACGAAACGAAAGAAGCAATCCGCGCATCTAACGCTTGGTATCAGACATTTCCTGAGGACATTCAAGATATAAAACATATGAAAGTGAATGAAGCGCAGACTCTAGCTTTAGGAAGTGCTGATACAATACCAATGCTTGAGAGATCACTTCGTAATTATATTGAGAATCTGCAGATTAAAGAGATTAAAAGTTCTGGTCACTTCATTTTGGAGCAGCAGCCGTCTGAAGTTGCAAAACTAATACTTGAATTTTTGAAATAATCTAGGCAATTATACACTTGGGTGTATCATGTCAAAATATAAAAAATTAAGTGATTATATTGAATTTAGTTCATTTTGTACTTAATGGTAAAAATACATGACTTAGATAATGTTGCTATCGGTAAAATTAAATACATAATCACCATTAGCAATTGGATAAGAAAATGATCCTACTTGAAAATGATAACTTAGATTGAATTCTAAGATGAGAGACATTATATCTTGGACCGAAGGAGCAAGTAAATTGAACCATACACTAAAGTTGAATACCAAATAAATAATCAACTTTGTCTTATTAAAATTCAATCAATCAAATGTCAGAAATTACAAAAATTCAGTTAGGTCAGAATGGACCTTTGGTTTCAAAGCTTGGTTTGGGATGTATGAGAATGTCTTCCATCTGGGGCGGACCGACACCAGATGAAAAAGAAAGTATTGCAACCATCCATCAGGCTTTGGACAGTGGAATCAATTTCCTGAACACAGGAGATTTTTACGGTGCAGGTCATAATGAGATGCTCATCGGGAAAGCAATCAAAGGCAGACGTGATGATGCCTTCATCAGTGTCAAGTTCGGAGCTATCTTCCACAATGGGCAATGGATAGGAATGGATCTCCGCCCGGTAGCGATCAAAAACTTTGTCAACTACTCTCTTACCCGTCTGGGAATTGAAACAATTGACCTTTATCAGCCGAGCAGAATGGACGGCAGTGTTCCAATCGAAGATATTATCGGTACCATTGCAGGTCTGGTTCAGGAAGGCAAAGTGCGCCATATCGGTGTTTCTGAAATTACAGCAGATCAACTTCGTACTGCCAACAGCATCTACCCGATCAGTGCTTTGGAAATAGGTTATTCTCTGGCAGACCGACAGATAGAAAATGATCTCCTGCCAGCAGCAAAAGAGTTAGGAATTGCTGTTGTAACTTTTGCCAACACTGCTGAAGGTCTACTGACGGGAGATTTGAAAGCACCGCTCTCAAAAGATGATTACCGAAATCATTTTTCCCGCTTTCAAGATGAAAACCTGATGCAAAATCTTAAAAAAGTTGAAGTTCTGAAACAGATGGCTCAAAACAAAGATTGCACGCCCACTCAGCTTGCGATCGCATGGGTCAATAGACAGGGTGACCAAATTATGCCACTGGTAAGTATGCGCCGAAGATCAAGGCTGCCAGAAAATATTGCCGCAATGGATATTGTATTGACGCCGGAGGAAATGAACGTTTTAAACAGTACATTTGCATTAGGCGCCATTAAAGGCAGCACGTATTTACAAAGATAAAATGGAAAGTCCAGCAGAGATCCTTCCCGGCGTTATATTTTACTCTTATCTTTCTTCAGAACGGAAGGAAAAAGCCTGTATCTGGAATCACCATACTTTAGTATTGCAGGTATCCGGTCAGATGGTTTTGGAGACCTCGGAGCAGAATTTGACCATCTCTGCCGGAGAAGTATTGCTGATCCACAAAAATCAGCTCGGAACGCTTATCAAAACACCTGAACCCGGTGGACACTATGAGACCGTGGTGATATCTTTGCAGGAGGATCTGATACGGAAGATCATTTTAGAGGAAAAAATGGAAGCTTTCGGTAAGTACAATGGCCTTCCAAATTTGATCATCCCCAGTGATGATTTTCTCAAAGGCTATTTCCAATCTATTGTTCCCTACGCCAGAAACTCAGGTGCTGAAGTGACAGACGAAATGGGGCTCTTAAAAGTGAAAGAAGGCATCAAATTAATGTTGATGGCCGTTCCTGAACTCCGCAATTTCCTGTTTGACTTTTCAGAACCGTATAAGATCGATCTTGAAAAATTTATGCTGAACAACTACCACTTCAATGTTCCGGTGGAAGAGTTTTCTAAGTTAACGGGCCGAAGCCTGTCCGGATTTAAGAGGGATTTCCAGAAAACATTCGGAATGCCACCACGGAAATGGCTGCAGGAAAAAAGACTGAATGAGGCAAAGCATTTAATTGAAATTAAAAACAAAAGACCTTCTTCCATCTATCTCGACCTTGGATTTGAAAGCTTATCTCATTTCTCCCAGGCTTTTAAAAAGAGATTTGGTAAAGCGCCGACGTTAGACGTATAAAACAGATCATTAATACTACTGATAAAAGCCCTGCGAAATTTTTAATTCTTCAGGGCTTTTTACTTTCTGCAAATTTAACATCTTCTAAATTTCAGAGGTAATTTTTCCAGACTAATTGAATGACTGCCTAAACTCCACAGGAGTCTGATTGGTTTTGCTCTTGAATAATCTTGTGAAAGACTGCGGATATTCAAAGCCCATATGATAGGCAATTTCAGATACCGAGAGATCAGTCGTGGATAATATTTCCTTTGCGGTTTCGATAATCTTGTTGTGAATGTGCTGCTGTGTGTTGAGCCCTGTTAACGAACGAAGCATATCACTAAGATAGCTCGCAGACACATTTAACTGATCTGCAACGTTTTGTACAGTAGGCATTCCCATCTGCAATTCCTCATCATCATTAAAATAAGATTCCAAAACTTTCTCAAATTTCTCAATAAGATGATCATTTACCGCTTTAAAAGTGATAAACTGCCTTTTATAGTAGCGGCTGCTGTAATTCAGAAGAAGTTCAATCTGCGAGATGACTACATCCTGGCTGAAATCATCCGTTCTGCTTTTAAGCTCTTCATCAATAATCTTAAAAACTGAAAATAAAGTTTCCTTTTCTTTTTCTGAAACCTGCAAAGCTTCGTCCGTTGAATAGGAAAAAAATCCGTATTGTTTGATCTTTTTGGCTAGTGGATAGGAAAGCAAAAAATCAGGGTGAAGTAAAATCAGAAAGCCTTTGGTTTTGTTCTTCTTCGGCTTTTCAAAAACCTGCCCCGGAGCTGTAAATACCAAACCACCTTCGCCAAAATCATAATGTCGCTGACCATATTTAGCACTTCCTATCGTATCCTTATAGGCGATCTTATAAAATTCCAGGACCAAATTCTCCGGTAGTCCTTCCGCAGGTAACGTCATATCTTCCAAACGGATGAAACTTACCAGTGGATGTTCCGGTTTAGGCAATCCGAACATCTTATGAAATTGAGATAAAGAGAGAAATTTATGCAGCTCAGGTCGATTACTCCTCATTTTTTTTGACTGTTAAAAAACAACACTTGAAATGATTTTTAATTTCAGGCGTTGAATATGTAAAAATAGTGAATTAGTTACCAAGGTGTTTCTCCGGATTCAGGATTATATTCTTCACTGATAAATTTACCGGTCGGCCCTTCCTGAGCGGTCATCGCGTACTTAGCTATTCTTTTTCCGCCCTCTTCAACTGTTCCGGTACCTCTGTGATTATTGAAATCTGTAGCGACAAATCCCGGGCAGACCGCATTGACTTTGAATGGTGTATCCCGAAGTTCATAGGCGAGATTGATCGTGTACATATTCATAGCTGCTTTAGAAGCTGTATAGACGGCAGCTTTATGACTGAAATAAATCCAGCTGGGGTCAGAATGTAAGGTTAGCGAACAGCCGCTGGAAGATACATTAACGATTCTTGGCTCATCAGATTTTCTCAACAGATCCATAAATGTCTGGGTCACTCTGATAACACCATACAAGTTCGTATCCATTACATTTTGAAAAGCTTCTACTGGCGCTTCGAGGGCAGATTGTGGCATTCACCATTGATGCCTGAGTTATTAATGAGCACATCCAGTATATCCGTCGCCTCTCCGATCTCTTTTCTTGCGCTTTCTATGGACGCAAGGTCCGTAACATCCAACTGTATGGCTTTGGTATTTTCGAAACCCGCGTTTCTAAGTTGCTGTACAGCAGATTCTCCGTTGTCACTATTGCGGCTTCCTATAAATACAAAATATCCGTTTTCTAAAAGCTGCTTGGCCGTTTCAAAACCAATTCCTTTGTTGGCGCCTGTTATTAATGCTGTTTTCATTTTAATTTATTTTTAGTTTTGATCATATTTCTGTGCGAATTCTTTTGCGAAATCTTCTAATTTTACTTTTCCGAACGTTGGTTTGTTGGCATAAAAATCTTCATACAGGCTGCCGTCTCCCTGCGCCTTCTGCATTGCTACCATTCCCTTAGCTATCCATTCATTAATGCCCGCTGAAAGCATTTGATCTAATAATTCTTCACCTGAAATCACTTTCCATTCCAGATCAGGATTACCGATTGATCGTCCCAGAGTAGCGGCAATTTCATCAGGAGAAACCTCATCGCTGGCGATATAATGAACGGCTCTTCCCTTGAAGGGCTTTTCCATTTCATCCGCAATGGTCGCTGCTATATCATAGGGTGAAACCCAAGGTTCTTTTTGCTTCCCTCCATAGCTTTGAATAATTTTACCCTGAGATTGTATTGTCGGAAGCGAGCGGTAGATATTGCTAAAGAATCCTACAGGGCGCATAAATTTTATCGAAACATCTTCAGGAAGTGTTTTTAAAATCTGCTCAACATTGTAATGAACCAAGAGACTTCCGTTACCTTGGTCTGAGTGTGCACCGATACTGCTTAAATGGATGATTTTTTTCACCCCGGACTTCTGAACAGCCGTAACATAATTGTTAGCTATTTTTTTAAATTCAGCTAAGAAATTGATCTCTTTATCAAAAAGGCTTCCGATGCCTTCCCAAGCTTCCATTAAATAAACGGCATCAGCTCCTCTGAATGTTTCTGTTAAAAACTCTACATCCTTAATACTACCTATAGTCGCAAAAGCACCAAGATCTTCTATTTCAGAAATTCTTTCCTTTCTGCTACTGATGACCTTAACGTGGTGTCTGCCTTGCACCAATAATTTGGTAAGTGGTTTTCCGATGTTCCCTAGAGAACCTGTTAATATTATTTTCATTGTCTTGATTTTATAGGTACAAAGTTGCGCCAACTATCACTTACAGAATTAACAGAATCGGGGAAACACTTAACCAAAATGAAAATTCAGAAGAAATTCTATCAGACACATTGCAAATAGTGACCCTGACAATCTAATATTTTGATTAATACAGATCCTCAATTTGGCTTCAGCTATTTTCGATTTGGATACAAGTCCAGACTTTTTAATGATCAACTTTGCTCGACTAATCTATATCACTTCAGATTATGCAGACAAATGAACAAAAAGTAGCACTGGTTTCCGGTGCCAATACAGGGGTAGGTTTTCAAATTGCTAAAGCCCTTGCCGATAACGGACATAAAGTCTATGTAGGTTCCCGTGACCTTCTAAAAGGAGAAACTGCCATTTAATAAATTGGTGGCAATTTGATGGCCATTCAGCTGGATATTACAGATTCAAAATCTATTGATACAGCAATTAAAACCATTGAAAAAGAGTACGGATATCTGACATTGCTGGTTAACAATGCCGCTGTTTCACACGCCGGACAATCCGGAAGAACAATGGAAGAAGTTTTGGGAGCGCAGCGTGCATTGTTCCTATGGATGAATTAAAAAGTGTCTGGGAAACAAATGTCTTTGCCACGCTTTCCACTACTCAGGCATTCTTATCACTGTTGCAAAAAGCGCCTGCTACAAGAATCGTGACCATTTCCAGCGCATTAGGATCTTAGGCAATCAATGCAAATCCTGAAAATCGCTACCGCTCAGCCTTTGATGCTGCTTATGGCGCATATACATCCACGAAAAGCTCATTGAAAAAGCAAAAGAAAGATTAACGAATACGGAATTGACTGTCGGCGAGATCGCTTATGAATTGGGTTTTGAACATCCGCAATCTTTCAGCAAGCTTTTCAAAAGAAAAACCGATATGTCTCCTTTAGAGTTTAAAAATTCCTTTCATTAAAAGGTTTAACATCGATAAAATGGAGATATGAACTGGGGAGATGCCATATGGTTTTTCCCGCAACTCCAATTAAAAATCTATGAGTGCATATTGAAGCAAACTTCGACTTTTTCTATCTTCTACCTGATTGTATCATCTGATCTTGATATGTAGAAAATCGCAACTTCTTTTTCTGGTGGTATGTTGTATATTAGCTAAGCTTTTAATTGAGTCAGATGCATTGTTTAGACTTCTATGAAATAAGTTAAAAGCACAGTTTTAAAATAGATAAAATTTGTAACTTCTTAATGGAAAACTTCGAAAGATTTATAAAAAAAACCATTAGTATTGACGAAACCGAATTGAAAATCGTACTAGCGAGATGCAGAAAAAAGTCGGTTCCGAAAGGAACACTCGTTCTCAAAAAAGGACAGATTGCCAATCAGTATTTTTTTATTATTTCCGGGGGTCTGCGTTTCTTTTATGAAGGATTGACCAGTGAAAATACAACTTGGGTCGTTTTTAAAAATGAGTTTTTCACAGAAATCTCAAGCCTTAATCCGCAAAAACCAACCAGGTTCAACATCATCGCTGTAGAAGATACAGAATTGGTTGTCATCGATAAGAAAGATATGGACTTCCTTTATGGTCACGTCCCTGTGTGGCACGAGTTCGGCAGGAAAATATGGGAAGAAACGACGGTGAGAATGATCGATCAGATTCTGAATTTTCAAACACTTACCGCTGAAGAAAGGTATCTGGAATTCGTCAATACACCGGAGATTCTGCAAAAAATCCCAGTAAAACAATTAGCAAGCGTCTTAGGCATTACACCAAACGCGTTGAGCCGAATACGAAAAAATATCAAATAAGTATTTACTACCAGATGGTAGTTTTGCCGGCAAAAAGACCATTTATCTTTGTATCAAATTAAAATTGATATGAATAAATATTCAAATGTTATCTCTGATCAATATTCTGATAGTGAATTGATCAAGAATTTACCCGGCTTTGAAAATAAATATACAACCGTCAACAGCATCAAACTACACTATGTTGAAGGTGGAACTGGTAAACCATTAATTTGTCTTCCAGGCTGGCCGCAAACCTGGTACTCATTTCAACCTGTTGCGATGCAATTGGCAAAAGAATACCGCGTTATCATCATTGATTTGAGAGGTATGGGAACATCAGAAAAACCTGAATCGGGTTATGATAAAAAGACAATGGCTACCGATATTCATCAGCTAGTTTTGCAGTTAGGATTTGACAAAGTTAGTTTGATGGGACACGATATTGGCGGAATGGTTGCGATGAGTTTTGCTTTTAACTTCCATGAATTCACTGAAAAACTGATTGTTCTTGACGGCTCACATCCAAGTGAAGGAATGTACCAAATGCCATTGATACCGTCTGCCGGAACTTTCAATGAAAAAATGGACGACAATATGCCTTATGCGTGGTGGATGGGATTTAATCAGGTAAAAGGTTTACCCGAGCAATTGTTGGAAGGTCGATTTCATTTGCTGCAGGAATGGCTTTTTAATTATGTGATGATCGACGAAAACAAAATGACCGAACTTGAAAGAGCGGTGTATGCAGCAGCTTACAACGATAAAGAAAGCATACGATCATCCAATGCGTGGTATCAGACTTTTCATCAGGACATTGAGGATTCCAAACATTATCCACAATTGACGATGCCGGTTTTAGGAATTGGAAGCTACATCAGCTACAATTATATGAATTATGGATTGCCTTTTGTGGCTACTCACCTTAAGGTCGTTGGGATTATGGACAGCGGACATTATTTATTTGAAGAAAAACCACAGGAAGTGCTTGATATCGTACTACCCTTTTTAGCTTCGTAAAAAAAATAAAGATTTATGAAAAAAACAATTTTAGTTGCAGGCGCAACAGGCAATTTGGGAAACAGAATTTGCAGAGAATTAGTAAAACGTGACGCTACAGTTAAAGCAATCGTGCGAGATTCAACCGATATAGACAAGATAGAAATTCTTGAAAAATTAGGCGTTGAGGTAAGGATAATTGATTTAAATGATGTGAATGCCATAGCTGCAGAATGCGCAGATGCCGACTGTGTCGTTTCCGCAGTCGCAGGATTAGGCGATGTTATTATTGATCTTCAGAAAAAGATTTTAGACGGCGCTATAAGAGCAGGTGTCCCAAGATTTATCCCTTCGGATTTCTGTACTGATTACAATGATTTGAAGGAAGGTGAAAACAGAAATTTCGGTTTAAGAAGAACTTTTAAAAAATATATTGATCAATCGTCTATCCAAGCTACATCTATTTTTAATGGTTGTTTTGCAGATATTTTGAAGTACAACACGCCGATTCTTAATTTGAAGGAAAAAAGTATCGGATATTGGGGAGACAAAGCAGATTGGAAATTGGATTTCACAACAATGGATAATACGGCATCCTTCACGGCAGAAGTTGTTTTGGACGATTCGGCACCAAGAGATCTTCAGATTGCCAGTTTTCAGGTGAGCCCTAATATGTTCTTTGAGGATGTGAAACAGATAACCGGACAGGAATTCCAAATACATCAACTTGCAACATTAGAAAATTTCGCTGAATACATAAAAAAACAAAGAGCGGAAAATCCGGCTGGAGAAAATGAATTGTACGCAAAATTTCAACAAGGTCAATATATGTACTCAATGTTTACTACCCACCATAATAATTTAGAAAATAACCGTTACAAAGGAATTTCCTGGACCACGAGTGTTGATTATTTAAGAACATTCATAAGATAAAAATTTTCACAATTTGATAAATAATTTTAAAAATACACCTCCATTTATAAGATTTCGTCAGTGCCTCATAGCTTAGAATTCGGAAACAGCCTCGGTACTTCATTTGGAAAGCTAAGGGTGACTTTGGGAGCAAGCATTAGCGGTTGGATCATCATTACCAAAGGCATTTCTTATAATCCTTGGGTTGGACTTGTTTTTGGAGTTTTGGCATTTGTGATGATTGGATTGGGAAGTTTTTTAGAACAATCGGAAAGGAAAGTTTTAGAGACTAGAATAATCCTAAAAAAAAATATGTCACTTTTTGAAATCACTCTGCTCTGGAAATAAAAATCAAATCTCGACTTCTGTCGGGATTTTGATGTTTTAAGGAATTCTGAAAATCGTTATATTTAGATTTCTAATTAAAAGACTGCCTGAACTACAAAGGCGAAACATTTGTCTTGGTATTAGAAAGTTTACTAAAAGATTGTGAATGTTCAAAGCCCAATTCATAAGCAATTTCGGAAACAGATAGCAAAAGACACAATCTAAAAGAGGTTATTTGATAAAAATGAGTTTTGTAATTTTTTTTTAATTCGGCTTAATCTTATTAAATCAACTATAAAAGTGTTTGAAGATAATCCCGTCTTGGTCGCAAGGCAGGATTACATCTATTATCTCCATCATTATTTTAATCTCAATTAAACTCGCTACTCTCAAGCTTGCTTCTTAAAACCAACATATCATCGTTTACTTTTGTATCAAAGATCTTAGCATATTTCTGAGTGGTTTTGATATTAGTATGACCGAGCATTTTGCTTACACTTTCAATTGGAACTCCATTAGACAATGTAACCGTAGTAGCAAATGTCAGTTCTTTATCTATTCCACAGACATTCACAATTTCTTTGAGATAGGAATTCATTTTTTGAGTACTGAGAACGGGAAACAAGATATTTGAACTTACACATTCTGGATGGTCTTCATATTTTAAAATCAGTTCCTGTGCTAAAGGTAATAATGGAACTCTTGTTGAGGTGTCGGTCTTTTGGCGATGTGTGAATATCCATTTGTCGCCATCTATTCCAATATTGACGTGAGATTTTGACAATTTCTTTACATCTACTTAAGCCAATCCTGTATAACAACTGAAAAGGAAAATATCCCTTACCTGGTTCAATCTTTCTGATGCAAATTCCTTTTCATAAATCGTCTGGATTTCTTCTTTAGATAGAAATGGACGTTCAATAGCTTTAAGCTTTGCTTTGTAGCTTAGAAAAGGATCTTTTGAGAGCCAGCCATTCGCTATACATATCCGAATGATCTTTTTGAAATTCTTGATGTATTTTACAGCAGTATTGTTCGCACATTTACGCACACTGCGAAGCCAGAAATCATAATCCATGATGAAAGCGTGATCGATCTTTGTAATGTCAATATCAGAAGTTTTATATTTCCAGATTAGAAATTCCTGCGTATGCTTTAACGATGTTCTATAACGCTCCAATGTTCCGGGTGCAAAATCGTGACCGATAAGAGCTTCCACCTTATCATTATAATCCTGAAAGATAGGAATGAGCATTCTTTGTTCAATATCAGTTCCAAGCAGTTTAGATTTTAAACCAACTGCTGTCACATTGTTATCCTCTTTTAACATCACGTAGTGTGAATCGTAAACCTGTTGCTCTAAAGTCTTAAAAATCCAAAAATCGGTAGCCACGCTCAAATTGGCCCATTGGTTCAAGGAAGTAGAAGAATCGCGCTTTAAATCGTTTTCTGTGCTCTCGAAAACAATTGTGAATCATTAAACGACATTCTCAACTATTTTGAACGAAGAAGTACAAATGCTTCAGCAGAATCATTCAATGCGAAAATTAAAAACTTCAGATTACAGCTTCGTGGCGTTCGCGACAAAACATTCTTCCTCTTCAGATTATCTAAACTTTTTGCGTAGTCCCCAACTTTTGAGAATGATCCTAAATCGTGACCTATTTTGATTTTTTTTGACTTTAGCGTAAAAACAAAAAACGCTGTAAACATTGATGTTTACAGCGTTTTAGCTTATTTTAGTTTCTCAACCAGCGGAGAGAGAGGGATTCGAACCCCCGGACCTGTTACAGTCAATAGTTTTCAAGACTATCGCAATCGACCACTCTGCCATCTCTCCTGATTGCGACATTGCTGTCGTTTTCAGTGGTGCAAATATAAAACTCTTTTCAATATCTGCAAAACAATTTTAATTTAATTTAAGGCTAAATTAATAATTAATTAAAAATCAGACTCATTATTTTAAACCAAACTTAATTTAAGGTAACAAAACATGTGATTTCATTCCAGCAATTACCGCTACAAAACCTAAAACAACACTTAAAACCACATACAAAAGCAAAGTTCCATATTGTTGATTCTGCCACAAGGAATAATTCTCAACTGAAAACGTGGAGAATGTTGTAAAGCCGCCGCAAAATCCCGTGATTAGTAGATACTTTAATTGATTATCACTTTTCATAAAATAAGAAGTCAGAAATCCAATTATTAAACAGCCTACTATATTTACCAGAAATGTTCCCAGCGGAAATGAATTGATATTCCATAACTTCTGGGTATAGTTTGACATTAAGTATCTCAGGATACTTCCGAAACCGCCTCCGAGAAAAATGAACAATATATTTTTCATATGTAGATATGTATTGTTTTTAAAAGTCATCCCTGATAGTCGGGACAAGTAATGCAGTCGCTGAAACTTATTTAGTGTTTATGTTTCCAAATCATGGCATCTTTATCATAAAAACAAACGCACCAAAAAAGGTGCGTTTTTATATTTTAAAATTGAATATTAATGCAATTCAGCCAAATATTTTTCAGCATCCATTGCTGCCATACAACCGCTTCCCGCTGCGGTAATTGCCTGTCTGTAAATATGATCCTGAACATCTCCTGCAGCAAAAACTCCCGGAAGATTTGTTCTTGTAGAACCTTTTTCAGTGGCGATATATCCGTTTTCATCCAAATCAATTTGACCAACAAAAATATCTGTATTTGGTTTGTGACCTATCGCAATAAAAATTCCATGAACGTCAACAGTAGATTTTTCTTGTGTCTGATTATTAATTACAACTGCTCTTTCAACCAAATTATTTTCGCCTTCAATTCCAATTAATTCATGGTGAAATTTCACTTCAATATTCGGTGTATTTTCAACTCGGTGAATCATTGCTTTTGATGCCCTGAATTCACCTTTTCTCACCAACATTGTCACTTTATTGACAAGCTTTGCAAGATAAGTTGCTTCTTCAGCGGCTGTATCTCCTGCACCAACGACTATAACATCTTTTCCTCTGTAGAAAAATCCGTCACACGTTGCGCAAGCAGAAACCCCTCCTCCATTATATTTTTTTTCGTCGTCAAGACCTAGATATTTCGCAGTTGCGCCAGTAGAAATAATTACTGTTTTGGCAAAAAGCTCCTTATTTCCGGCATATAACTTGTGAACACCGCCAACTTCTTTAGAGAATTCGGCTTTGGTGATCATCTCATAATGAACTTTCGTATCAAATCTTTCTGCCTGCTTCTGCAGATCCATCATCATTTCAGGACCTGTGATTCCTGCAGGATAACCCGGGAAATTATCAACTTCAGTCGTTGTCGTTAATTGACCACCCGGCTCAAGACCTGTATATAATTCAGGTTTTAAGTCTGCTCTTGCTGCATAAATTGCTGCTGTGAAACCTGAAGGTCCGGACCCAACGATGATACAATCTAAAATATTTTGCTCCATAATTAGCTTTTCAAAAAAGATTTAAATTTTAAGTGGACAAAGTTCGCAATTTTTAATATTTAATTAAAGAAAAATTAATGATAGTTTTCAATATTTAATATGTCGAATTTCGATAGTTGATGGTTAATCGTTTTTGGCTCACAGATTTTAACACCATCAACTGAAAACTAACAACCGACAACAAAAATCAAACTTTCATCTTAATTTTATCAACATGGATAATCTTGTAAACCAATTCTTTAATCAATTCTGCTTCACTCATATTCACTGCTCCCAAACCCTTTCCTTTCATATCAAATTCGCGAAGAATGGAAATTACTCTTGTAGAATGTTTTAGCGGATATAATCTCGCTGCTTCTGCATAATCTTTCAGAAAATAAGGATTTACACCCATTTGTGAGGCAATTAATTGCGGCGACTGACCAATCATCGTACTGTAAACAATGACATTAGAAAAATAATTGTAAAGACTTGAAAGCAACATCACAAAAGGATTATTCTTAGGATTTTTGCCCATAAAATGAGCGATCTTGAATGCAGCATTCGCATTTTTTGTTCCTAAAGCTTTCTGTAGTTCAAAAACATTGAATTCTTTGCTGATCCCAATATGGTTTTCAACTATTGTTCCGTCTAAAATCTGACCTTCTTTTAAAATAATTTTCAGTTTTCCCAACTCGTTTGAGATTCTGGAAAGATCATTTCCGAGATATTCTGCGAGAAGGTGAGAGATATTTGGAGCTGTTTTTATTTTTAATCTAAGACATTCGTCGGCAATCCATTTCGGGAGATTGTGATCTTTGAAAGACTCGCTCAAAAAAAGAGCATTGATTTTGCCTAAAGTTTTTGTAACCTTTTTTCGGCTGTCTAACTTCTTGTGTTTGTGGGCAAAAACCAAAACTGTCGATGGAACCGGATTTTCTACATATGCTTCCAAAGCTCTGCTTTCTTCATCATTAAATTTTAAATCCTGCGCTTCTTTTACAATAATTACCTGCTTATCGCCCATCATCGGAAACTGTCTTGCTAAGGAAAGAACTTCCTGATAAGTTGTATCTTTTCCGTACGTTACAGTTTGGTTAAAGGCTTTTTCGTCTTCCTCCAGAAAGTCGTGCTCAAGGGCTTTTACGGCAACGTCAATAAAGTAAGGTTCTTCTCCGTGGAAAAAATAAATCGGTAAAACTTCTTTATTTTTAATATTTTTGAGGATTAAATCTAATTCTTTCATCTCTATAAATGGAACTTCCCAAACTGAATTTTCAGGAAACTTTTGATTTTAAATTCAAGAAAGACAAAGATAAGTTTTTTATCTATGATTTGGTGCGCAAGACTTACCTTTTGCTTACTCCTGAAGAATGGGTAAGACAACATTGGATTCATTATTATCTCACCGTAAAATCTTATTCTGTATCAGCTTTGATCACAGAAAAAAAGATTGTTCTTAATGGTTTAACGAAAAGAATTGATCTTTTAATTACAGAAAAAGCACAGCCAATTATTCTGATTGAATGTAAAGCTCCGCAAATAAAACTGACCGAAAAAACTTTCGAGCAAACTGCACGCTATAACTCGATTATCGGAGCAAAAGAAATTATTTTAACCAATGGTTTACAGCATATTAATGCGTATTATGAGAATGGAGAATATCAGTTTTATAAACCCTAAAACCTTTTATAACGTTTTATTCATCTAATTGTAAGTTATTTTTCTTAATTTAGATAAATGATATATTTCAAATAACAATCATGCACAATTTTTGTCATTCCGTAGGAATCTCGGCTCGAATCTAAAAATTGCTGAGATTCCTACGGAATGACAAAAAGACTGTTATTTAATGATAAAATTTGAAAATCCGACAAATCTTCTAGCCCCGATTGTAGTGAAAATCCTTTTTGAAAAAAAAGATTGCAACGGAAAGTGGGAAAAAGCTTCTTAAAAAATAAATTACAAAATATGATCAAATCAATCCTAATCACTGCAACTTTGCTCACTTCAGCAACAGTTTTCAGCCAAAATTTAAAATCAGTTTCTTATCAGGACGGTTCTCAAAAACTGAACGGTTTGGTAACGTCAAACGCAGGTAAAAAACTTCCCGGAGTTCTCATTCTTCCCGCCTGGAAAGGTATTGACGATGAAGCAAAGACAGCAGCAGCAGATTTAGAAAAGCAAGGTTACGTCGCATTTATTGCCGATATTTATGGTGAAGGAAATGTGCCGAAAGACAATGATTCGGCAGGGAAAACGGCAGGATTTTATAAGAAAGATTACGCTGCCTACCAAAAAAGAATTTCTCTGGCTTTGGAACAACTGAAGAAAAATGGCGCCATTCCTGAGAAAATTGCTGTAATTGGATATTGTTTTGGCGGAACCGGAGCTTTAGAATCTGCAAGAGGAAAATTACCTGTTGTAGGGGTAGTTTCTATTCACGGAAGCATCGGAAAAGATCAGTCAAGACCCAATGAAGCTATTTCAACTAAAATTCTAGTAGAAAATCCTGCAGAAGATAAAGGAGTAACGCCTGAAGATTACAACAATCTGGTAAAAGAAATGAATGACGGAAAAGCAGATTGGCAAATCATCACTTACGCGAATTCAAAGCACACATTTACTGACCCAAAATCTCCTGATTACAATGCTGTAATGGCGAAAAGAGCTTGGAATCATACGTTGATGTTTCTGAAAGAAATTTTAAAATAAAAACTTACAAAATTGAAAATAACCTCAAACATTTGAGGTTATTTTTTTATACTTCACTGGTTGTATTACAGTTACAACACCACCAATATTCTTTTTCTTTATCTTTCAACTTCGTTTTTGTTTTCTTTTCGCAATTTTCACAAATACATTCGTCGGATTCATTTTCTTTAGCTTCATAATCACAATTAAAACAACTCCAACTCGTCAAATGAGTCTTTCCGTTGATAAACCAAGTGAAAGATTTTTCTTTACACTTTGGACAAATTTGTAACGCCATAATTAAATTTTTTCTTCTTCTCTATTCACCAGTTCCATCGAAAAAGCAGGAAGACAAATTGCAATATATTCGCACGTTTCTGAGAACGGATTGCTGTAACGAACTCTTGCTCCTTTTTCAATCAAAATACTCTGTCCTTTTTCTAAAACTACAATTTCGCCATCAATTTCAAATTGTTTTTTCCCTGAAATAATGATGGTGAATTCATCAAATTCGGGAGTTTGATGCGGCTCGCTCCAGTTTGGCGGAGCAACCATGTGTGCAATTGAAATATTTTTATTTTGGGTTGAGTTTCCCCAATGTTCTTCTATTAATTTTCCGTCGTTTGTTGGAACAACGAAGGGTGATTTCTGAATTTTATATTTTTTCATATTTATCTAAAATTTGTTTGTGAACACAGAGTACACAAAGTTTTTTTTCAACTGTCTACGTTTAAGTTTCACAAAGCCATTCAACTTATAAAATTTCACAAAGTTTTTATTAAAACAAATTTATTCTCTCGCAGATTTAGCATTTAGCGGATTATGCTGATCTTTTCATTATTTAAAATCTGCTCAATCAGCAAAATCTGCAAGAAATTTATTAAGTTTAATTAAAATTATTTTCTTTTTTGATTTCATACACAAAATTGGTTCGAGTGGGTTCACCAAAATAAGCAACTTCCTCTTCCGCAACTTTTTTTCCGCCCAATCTTTCCAAAGCGATTCGAGAACGGAAATTTTCTTTTCCGATATGAAAGTAAACTTTATCTACAAATTGGAAAATATAATCCAGCATCAATTTTTTAATCTGAGGATTGATTCCTTTTCCCCAGAAGTTTGTTCCGTAGAAAGTGTAGCCGATAAAAATACTGTTTTTAGACTCATCAAAATCATAAAAACGGGTGCTTCCTAAAATTTCACCAGAAGATTTTTCAATAATTTTAAATGCGCCTTTACTTTCGATTGCGCCTTTAAAAAAGTTTTCGAAAACTTCCCGTTTGTAACGGTCTTTATTCGGATGCTGTTCCCAAACTTCAGGGTCGGAAGCAACTTTGTATAACAACTCAAAATCCCCTTGCTGTAAGGGGATCAATTGATATTCCTGATTTTCTAAAATAGTCTGAATTGAAAAATTCATTACTTAGCTTTTTGCTTTTGCAGCGTCAGATTCTATTTTTTTGATTTCTTTCAATTTTTCAGCAATTTTTGTAACTGCTTCTGGTTTTGCAGGTTTCAACGGAACTTCAGCTTGAGCCATATCCCATTTGATTACTAAATTTCCTGAGTTTTCATCGGTTGGATTTAAAGTAATTTCAAACCATTCCTGTTTGTCTGCCAATTTATTTACCGGCACTGTAACATCTACAACATCCTGTTTCGGATCATAAGTATAAGCGCCCCACTGTTGGAAATCTTTGTTTAAGATCACTTTCCATTCTTTTTCTGTAGGCACGATAAACAAACCATAAGTTCCTGCTGGAACCATTTTCCCGCCAAAATTTACAGACTGTCCGAAAGTCACTTTTGTTGATGAGTTTGCTCCCGCTCTCCAAACCTGTCCATAAGGAACCAGTTCTCCGAAGATTTTTCTTCCTTTCACACCCGGTCTTCCGTAGTCAATGCTGATTTTTGACATAGAAAACTGCTGCTCAACTTTCTGACGCGGGCTCGCTGCCGGTACCGAATAATCCTGTGCAAAACTGAAAGCCGAAGCCGAAATGCAAACTGCGAATAATAACTTTTTCACTTTTTTAAATTTTGCTAAAATTACGAAATCGAAGCTGTAAATTATCGGATGAACTTGCTAAATTATGTTAAAGTATGATTTAAATAAAATAAAAACCTCACGAGAAAACTTATGAGGCTATATCAGTAATTATTACTTTAAAGCTTTTTCTAAATTTTCCAGATATTCCGTCCAGGCATTTGAACAGCCTTCAAAACATTCAAATTGTGGAGTCAAACCATTATGGGTGAATGTTACTTTTGTTTGATTTTGTTCTTTAGAAATCTCAAAAGTAATCTTAGTTCCTGTCCATTCGTTTGGTATTTTCAGAAAGGTCAGATTACTGTCAACAACTTCCCAGGTTATTTTTTGATTAGGAATTATTTCTACTAATTTTTGAAGGGAATTATGTGCCCCGTTTCCAGCGCTGAAAGTAAATTCATCATTTAATTTTTCAGAATTTCCGGTGATGATCTCGTTGTGCAAACCGATCCACCATTTTTTAGGGTTAATTAAAATATTGAAAACTCCTTCGGGAAATTTTGAAGTTTTGAAGGTGTATGAAAAATTTTGTGTTGACATTTTAAAGCATTTATGTTGATATGAAATTACAATTATCCTTTAAGTTAGACAAGTGAAAAGAAATTTTCGTAGTTTAAAATAATCATTTATATAAATATTTTATAAATTTGTTTTAAACAAAAAAGATGGAATCTGTAATTTTAAAAAACATTAATGAAATACTAAAAAATGCTCCGGAAAATATTTTGGAGAGAGTTTTAGGCTACATTGAAGGAATTTCTGAAGATGAAAAAAACAATTTTAAGCTTTCTGAAGAACAAAAGGAAAGTCTGAAGAAAATAAAAGAAAGACCTTACGATCAACACACCGGAATTGATACTTTTCTAAATGAAATGGATTCAAAATATGGCATTTAAAGTTATTATTTCGAGTGAAGCAAAAATTGACGTTGAACATTCTTACCTTTATTATCAAACGGAAGTAAATAAAAAAGTTGCAAATAATTTTCTAAAAGAATTCAAATCTTCAGTAAGTGTAATTTCTAAAAATCCTTTCTTCAAAATTTGGTTTGATCATTTTCATGCAAAACCAATGAAAAAATATCCCTTTCTAATATTTTACATTGCAGATGAAAAAGAAAAAACAATTATTATAGCAAGAGTTTTTCACACCTCACAAAATCCTGAAAAGTATCCATAAAAAAAGCGGAAGATTTTTTCTTCCGCTTTTTACTTTATCTTAATCCAAAAACTACATCGTCTCCATCTTAAAGCTCATACTCTCAATCACTTTCAGAATCGCTTCAACTGTATCCATTGATGTTAAACAAGGAACACCATTTTCCACACTCATTCTTCTGATCTGGAAACCGTCTCTTTCAGACTGTTTGCCTTTTGTCATCGTGTTAACAACATACTGAACTTTTCCTTTTTGAATCAAGTCGATTAAGTTTACACTTTCCTCTCCGATTTTATATCCGATTTTACAAGGAATTCCTTTTTCTTCGAAAAATTTTGCAGTTCCTTCTGTTGCCCAGATTCTGAAACCAACTTCATGGAATCTTGATGCCAAATCTGCCGCTTCCTGCTTGTGTTTATCGGCTACTGTGAACAAAATTGAGCCGTGCATCGGAACTTTTCTTCCTGCTGCAACCAATCCTTTGTAAAGCGCTTTTTCCAAAGTGGTGTCTTTCCCCATCACTTCTCCTGTAGACTTCATTTCTGGGCCTAGAGAGATGTCAACTTTCGTTAATTTTGAGAAAGAGAACACAGGAACTTTTACGAAAACGCCTTCTTTATTCGGAACCAAGCCGTTTTTATAGCCTAAATCTTTCAGTTTCTGACCTAAAATTGCTTTCGTAGCCAAGTTTGCCATCGGAACATCCGTAATTTTGGATAAGAAAGGAACCGTTCTCGACGAACGCGGATTTACTTCAATTACATATACATTTCCTTCAAAAAGAACATACTGGATATTCATTAAACCAATCACATTCAATCCTTTAGCTAATCTTTCTGTGTAGTCAACCAAAGTATCAATTTCTGCCTGAGAAACATTCTGTGGAGGATATACTGCAATCGAGTCACCGGAGTGAACTCCCGCTCTTTCAATATGCTCCATAATTCCAGGAATGATCACGGTTTCACCATCGCAGATTGCATCGACTTCCACTTCTCTTCCTGTAATATAACGGTCAACCAAAACAGGCTGATCCGGACTTGCATCTACCGCAAATTCCATGTAGTGCGACAATTCTGCTTCATTGTACACAATTTCCATAGCTCTACCTCCCAAAACGTAGCTTGGACGAACCAAAACCGGATAACCTATTTCGTTGGCAATCACAATCGCTTCTTCTTTTGAAGTGGAAGTTTTTCCTAAAGGCTGAGGAATTCCAAGTTCCTGAAGGGCTTTTTCAAACTTATCTCTGTTCTCAGCTCTGTCAAGATCTTCCAGTGAAGTTCCTAAAATCTTAACTCCGTAAGCTGCTAATTTATCTGCTAAATTAATGGCTGTTTGTCCACCGAATTGAACTACGACACCTTTTGGCTTTTCAAGGTCGATGATGTTCATTACATCTTCTTCCGTCAAAGGCTCGAAATATAATTTATCTGAAATCGAGAAATCTGTAGAAACAGTTTCCGGGTTATTGTTGATGATAATCGCTTCGTAACCCATCTCTTTTATCGCCCAAACCGAGTGAACGGTTGCGTAATCAAACTCAACACCCTGCCCGATTCTGATCGGTCCGGAACCTAAAACAATAATTTTCTCTTTATCGGTAACTACAGATTCGTTTTCCTCCTCGTAAGTTCCGTAGAAATATGGTGTTTCAGATTCAAACTCAGCAGCACAGGTGTCTACCATTTTATAAACCGGAATAATTCCGTTTTCTTTTCTGAAATTGTACACTTCTCTTTGCGTAGATTCCCATAGATGAGCTATATTTTGATCTGAGAAACCTAATTTTTTAGATTGAATTAAAATTTCTTTATCAAATCTGTTTGCTGCAATTGTCTTTTCGAAATCAACTAATTTCTTTAATTTCCAGATAAAGAATTTGTCTATTTTACTCCATTCTACAATTTGTTCCCAGTCGTAACCTCTTCTTAAAGCGTCACAAATGATGAACAATCTTTCGTCATCACAAACTCTGATTCTTCTTTCGATATCTTCGTCTGTTAATGCTGCAGCCTGTTTTGTTTTTAAGCCTAAATGTCTCAAGCCTGTTTCCAACGAACGAACTGCCTTCTGTAAAGACTCCTCGAAGTTTCTTCCAATTGCCATTACTTCACCGGTCGCTTTCATCTGAGTAGACAATCTTCTGTCCGCAGTCTCAAATTTATCGAAAGGAAATCTTGGGAATTTAGTTACCACATAATCCAAAGCCGGCTCGAAACAAGCATAAGTCTTTCCAGTAACCGGATTCATGATTTCATCTAAAGTCAGTCCAACCGCAATTTTTGCAGCAATCTTAGCAATCGGATAACCTGTCGCTTTTGATGCTAAAGCTGATGAACGGGAAACTCTTGGGTTAACCTCGATGATATAATATTCAAATGAATGCGGATCTAAAGCCAACTGTACGTTGCATCCTCCTTCGATTCCTAGAGCTCTGATGATTTTCAGTGAAGCATTTCTCAACATCTGATATTCTCTGTCAGAAAGCGTCTGAGAAGGTGCCACAACAATTGAATCTCCGGTGTGAACTCCCACCGGATCTATATTTTCCATGTTACAAACCACAATCGCATTGTCGTTTGCATCACGCATTACTTCGTATTCTATTTCTTTGAAACCTGCGATAGATCTTTCGATCAGACATTGCGTTACCGGACTGTATTTCAGACCTAATTCAGCAATTTCTTTCAATTCCGCTTCGTTGGCAGCGATTCCACCACCTGTTCCGCCCATTGTGAAAGCAGGACGAACGATTACAGGATAACCGATTTCTTCAGCAAAACTTAATGCTCCTTCAACCGTTGTTACGATGTCAGATTCCGGAACAGGTTCGTTCAATTCTCTCATCAATTCACGGAACAAATCTCTGTCTTCCGCTCTGTTGATGGCTGAAAGTGTAGTTCCTAAAACTTCCACCTTACATTCTTCAAGAATCCCTGAATTTTCCAGTTCTACCGCCATGTTCAATCCTGTTTGTCCGCCAAGTGTCGGTAAAAGTGCATCCGGACGCTCTTTTCTGATGATGTGACTTACAAACTGAAGTGAAATCGGCTCGATGTATACTTTATCAGCGATTTCTACATCCGTCATAATCGTTGCAGGGTTTGAGTTGATCAAAATCACCTTGTAACCTTCTTCTCTCAAGGAAAGACAAGCCTGCGTTCCTGCGTAATCAAATTCCGCTGCCTGACCGATGATAATTGGGCCGGAACCGATTACTAAAATTGTTTTTATATCTGTACGTTTTGCCATTTTCTAATTTAAATTAAAGAATCAAGAGCAAGGAGCCGAGATTCTAAACTTGTATTTTACTTTTTTATCT
>Ga0163161_10000413_pt1 | contig 35838 bp, 28 predicted proteins | sample S45metaG_FD_129847 | JGI IMG/M metagenome (GOLD analysis project Ga0163161, IMG submission 129847) | Switchgrass rhizosphere microbial communities from Kellogg Biological Station, Michigan, USA - S4-5 metaG | ecosystem: Host-associated > Plants > Roots > Rhizosphere > Soil | place: USA... | reverse complement strand
TCAGGGATTTGGATGTTGAATTCTTTTTCGAATTCCATGATCAATTCAACTGTATCTAATGAATCAGCTCCTAAATCATTGGTGAAGCTAGCTTCAGGAGTTACTTCTTTTTCTTCAACGTCAAGCTTATCAGCGATGATAGCTTTTACTCTTGATGCAATGTCTGACATAGTAAATATTTTTTTTATTGTTAGATGGTGCAAATTTATAAAATTCTTTACGATAAAACATTTTTTTAGTCTTTTTTGTCGGTCAATAGTGCTTATTTTATTGTCTCAGACTTTAGTATTTTCGTTTTCAGGTGTTTATCATTTGATTTAAATCTACTTAGAGTTATTGATATCTCAGTTTTTTAAATATCAAAACATTTTAGTTTAAATTTTTATTAAAATTCACTACGAAACCAAATTTTTAAGACCTATTTAATTATCTTAATTAATATTTTGTATTTAAAATATATTGAAATTCAGATGATTAAAATCTTGTAGCTTAACACTTTTATTTGATTCGTTATGCTTTTTAAATCTGGTGAAAATTATATGGTTCCTATAACTCTGCTGAAGATTTAGGATTTTGGTTGTAAATAAGTCGGAAATCAATGTTGTTGGAAGATCATTTGTTGAAATCACCTTAAATGTTAGTTTTTTTGTAAATCGTAATATAGAATACTGAAGGCGCCTTTTCAATATCTGCAGTGATGATTTGTGTGTTTTGATTTAGCGTAAAAAAGATCCTTTAAGATTTTAAGTTGTAAACCATATTTGAATCAATTTTGAAGTAAGTTTTAAGTGAGATTAAGATTAGTGGAAATGCTGTTGTCTGAAAAGGCTTTGAAGCGATTGCAATCATGATAGATTGGAAACTTATTATTTTTCCACCTACAAAAATGTGATTTTGCCTGTAATTTAATCTTTATATCTACTATTAAATAAAAGAGTAGGTGGCACAACTCAAGAATGCGGGTTCAGGATCAAATTTAAGAAAATCATTCTTTGACAAGAAGGCCTTGAAAAATCATAAAAAAGAGTCCGTTTTCACTAGTTGTGAAACGGACTTTTTTTTCTTTAAATAGTTTTAGTCTGATTTTTAATCAAGCGGTTTTCTTCCGCTTATAATATTGTAAAGAACTACAATAATAGCGATGACCAGTAATACATGAACTAAAGAACTAGTACCAATTCCCGGAACCACATTTAGCATTCCTAAAAGCCAAACGATAATACAAATAACTGCAACTAACCATAGTAAACTTCTCATAATAATAATTTTTTAAGTGTTATAATTTATTATTAGCATATACTGTGCCTTTTTTTGTGATCAATTAAAAGTTGTCGTATGAGTTAATAAAAAAAAGAACTCAAATTTTGAGTTCTTTTCAGCTTAAAAAGTGGAGTTGGAGGATATAAAACTTCCATCTATCTATCAATGTTTACATAGATTTTTATTTGTTGCTACAACTATTGCTACCACCTTCTATTTTCTCTACTACCTTTAAGATTGATGCGTATCTATTTTTGATATAACGTTCTAAATTAATGTATTGATGTATGAAATTCTTTATAACTTCTTCAATATGTTCCTGATCGATTTTTTTATCTGAAAAGCTAGAAGTGTTATCTTGAAGACTGATATAATTTGAATTATTAAAGTCTTCCACATCAAATAAAAAATAGTCCTGTCTCAACGAGTTAAATTCTTCATCGATTCCAATTGCTAAAATATTTTTAAACCGTCTGTGTTTCTCCGGAATTAGAAAGCATAAATTCCCATAATCTTTAGTGTAATTTTTCATACCATAAATTATAGGCAATTCATTAAAGATTTTATTACAGAATACTTCATCTATACCTTTGTTCAGTAACCAATTTATTAGGTCGTTTTTGGTGATATTTTTTATCTTTCTAACACAATTAAAACCCTTTCGCCAATTCCGTGAGATGTTCCAATATAATCGTTCCTGTGCAACTTCAAAATCTTCAGTATTTATGATAGCATCAAATGCATTTGGTTTGATAACCCACAATGATCTTGGATTTCTGTAAGATTTTTGTTTCAGTCTTCCCCAAGTTTTATTGTAAATTCTAGTTCCTACATATGCCTCATTTTTTAATATTTTTATAACTTTAGATCGGTTCCATTTTTCTCCATTAGCTGTACATATATCAGTTCGGTTAATTCTTTCAACAATCTGTAGAATTGATCTTTTTTCGTGAACATACAATTGAAATATTATCTTGATAGTATCAGTCGTCTCGTCATCTAGCGGTGTAAAAATAACTCTTTCATTTGCGATTTGCTTATACTCGCCTCTTTTTAAGATTCGAACAGGATTTTTATTTACATCTAATAACTGTCTTGTCATTCCATAAGGTGCAGAACCTCCGGATGAAAATCCTTGTTGTGCAATTTTAACACAGCCATGAAATACTTTGTCACTCAATTGTCTGCTGTATTCTGCAGCCATATATCGTTGAATAGATGTTTCTAAACTTGAAATTAGCTGATTAGTTGGTGCCGTAAAACCTCGAGAAACATAGATAACTTCTTTTCCGTGTTTTGTGCATAGGTATTCGTAATAACCGGATTGATCGGGGTTTTGAAATCGTCCCCACCTTGAGACATCATACACCAAAACATAATTGAAAAATGGAGCTATTGGACTCTCGATCCAGTCCTTAAAAAGTCTTTCAAAACCGGGTCTTTTAGCCAGTAAACCACTTTTACCTTCATCGAGTTCCTGATGAATTATGTCAATTTTATGTTTTTGAGCAAACTCTTCTACATGACCTTGCTGAATCTTGATTGAGTTTTCTTGTTTATCCTCAGCAGAGTGCCTGTAATATGCAATTGCTGTTTTCTTTCTCTGAGATGATCCTTCGAATATCATACATGAATTTCCATAAGTTTATATAGATCTTCGAAAAGACATTTTTCTTTCTCTGTTAAATTGATGTTTAAATTTTTTTTTATACTTAACTCTTTTATTAGATTTTTAATCTGCACCGAGATTCCGGAAAGTTGTGTTCTTTCCACCAGTTCTTCAACAGAAATACTTGCTTCTTCAAGAAATAAAAGTATTTCCTCCTCATGTAGTGATGCTGTTGAAAATATTTTAGCTAGTGATATAAAATCCGTTCTTCGATAGAGCAGACCATCATTGACTTTTTTGAAAATGACTTTTACAATGTCATCAATTTCAAAATTTCTGATTTTTCTGAGTTTTGGAAGGAGTTGCATAAATACCACCATCTGATATTCTTTCATATCATGTGCTGCCATTAACTCAAGATATTCCATTCTCATATCTCGTAATTCCGTATAATGGAATAAATTTTTTTGTGTAATTCCAATGAGTGTGGCAATCTCCTTTTTACTTATATTTTTGTATTCTTGATTAATTTTGTGGATAGCATTTGCCTTCTCAATCGGTCTCCAATTCCGTCTATTATTTTGCATCTCGTACCTTCTTGCCTCCAATTCACCCGGTGTCATTTTAGGATATATTCGGCAAGGAACTGTCTCCAGTTTAAGCTCTTTCGCACATGAAAACCGTCTGTGTCCATCGATTATAAGATACCTACCACTTTCAATTTCACAAACTTTGAGTGGATCTTCAATTCCGTAGGTAGAAATTGATTTTAATAGTCTACTGTGATCCGCGGAAGTTATGCCGAAATTCTTTCTTGGTTGCGTGTGGTCGGCTTGAACAGATTCAAGAGGGAGATCGGCGTATTTGCCCGGATATGGCTTAAAGGAATCTAAAAAATTTTTATTCTCACTCATATTATGCGAATTTTAATTTTAAGAGGATCACGCTGTAAACATCGGATACAATATGATAATGTGAAATTAGAATTTATTTAGTTTCAATCAATAAAAGAGGTATTAAATTTTATTAATCTTTGAGCTGTGGTTTATGTTGATTGGTAGTCATGTGTAATTAGTTATTTGTATAAAATAAATTACTACAACTACAAAATTTGTCGCTTTGAATTATTTCATATCTTAGTTCAAATAAATTTTGTACCATGGAAAATCAAAACGAACTATTGAGAATGATTTCTCAAGCGTTGCAACAAAACCAGTTAATTAACAATGAAATTCTTAGATTGCTGGGCGCTACAACGATTCCACGACCAATGCTTGACGAATTACAAAGATTAATATCAATGAATAATTCAACTCTTTCTTTAATTAAAGATGCAACACCAATTGGATAGATAGTAGATCCCACTATTAGTGATAATAAATTATTGTGAATGTTTCTATTTTTGTAAAAATCGGTTCCTACTATTAGACAAAGATGGTTTGCACAGACCAACTGTAACAATAGGTCAGATTGAAAAGGTAGAAACAAAAGAATTATCAAATTTTAATAGAGCAGTATTGAAATTGATAATTTAAATTTTTTAATCTCAAAATTAACTCTTTGCTTAATTCAATTTTTATTTTTAGATTTATCGGAGCTAATAATCACTTATTTACATGACTTTTACTAACATATCTAATAATGCAGAGTGCTTATGCCTACGCGATTCTTATGCAGATGTGGTTAACATATTTGCTAGAAAAGTAAGAAAAGCTCCGGACATGAAAGAAGGGGATTTTAGAAGTAATTTTGAAAAAGATCGTTTACCAGCAACAGATAGTTGTGACGATGTTTGCGGAATCCATGGCGTTTCTATTGAAATATGGAACGAAGAAAGTGCTGTAACATTGTTAGAAAAATATCAAACAACAGCCAACTATAGTCCTAAATACAAAAATAATCTATCAATTTTTAAGTTAAAAGATGGTGCTGGCGTTGTAAAATATACTCCAAATCAAAAAGAATACAATAAATTTCACTATGACCTATATAAAGAAGATTTCTTTACTATTGACCATTTAGATTTAATTGAAATGATTCCATTAATACCAACCAAAGATGCTTAAGTTGAATAGTACTCAAATAACAAACTCTGAATTGCCTATAATTGTAGACAATTATAAAGTTTTACATTTTGATGAGTATCCTATCTTATTTACTGGAACTAATAAATATGGCAATAAACTAATTGGCTCTTTTTGTGATGAAGATGACAATTATAACTTACTTTACTTTGTGATCATAATTAGCGATAAAGATTTTGGAGATTTTTATAAAAAGAAAATTTCGTATAGAGATTTATTAAGAAAATCTAATGAACTATTTGTCCTTGAAAAAACTTTTGATGATAGATTACTCAATTCATATTCTGTTCCATTTTCAGAAATACCTGTAGATTATATTCCATTAGAAAAATCATATATTCCCCAGAAATTTGTCGTCAGAGAATCATTAAATTACTCTTTCAGCTTAAAAGGTAAATTAGCTGATTTACATAAGGGTTTAGTAAATGATATAAACGCAATTAACACAAAGATCTATGATTACTTAAGTGAGAGCTTACAAGCGTTAAGTGTGTTCGGTATTACACCAAAAGTTTTTTCGCAGCCTTCAATTGTAGGGAGTTATCGATTAAATTTTGATATTGATTTTAATCAAAGTTCTCAACTAAATTTTTTTGAAATAGATAATATTAGGGTAACAGAATTTGTAAATCAATATCTTGAATATGTTTCTCAAACCCTTCCAAATGAAAAGGGAGATTTTTTATTAGGTCATGTTGAAGAGTCTACAAATTTTATTGCAGTAAAGGAAAAATTTAATGAGATATTTTACTCATCAAATCAAGAGCCTCCAAAAACAGTTTCAGAAATGTTAGTTGATAGTGTTAGTAGTGTAGCGGAAAAACTCTCCAATGTAAGCGAATTTATGAAATCGAATGACAGTTTTAACTCAATTGAAGTGGGAGTCATTAATGGTAATGGTCAATTTCTTAGTAGCGGAATTATAGATAGTGAATATAAGTCTTTAGTAGAATTAAAAGTGCAATTTCCAAATCTTTTAGAGGCAGTAAATGTTGTTAGCGATGAAATCCCCAAGAGTTATAGAATTTTGGTTTACAAAATAAACAGTGAATCTGGAAAAGGCGGTGCTCGTTTATATCCTGATTCTTCTGAAAAATATTATAAAATAACGTTGCTAGTAAATAAAAATAAAAAAGATTTGTCAAATTCATTATTTACCGAAAGTCTTTATGAAGATAAAGTAGTAGAAGTGTCTGGGATTGCTACTATGATCGATGGATCGTACAAAAAACTTGAGTGCTATTTGTGAAAATTTAAATTAAAAAACAAATAAAATTTGTGTTTACTCAAGAGGATTAAGAATAATCCTTTTTTATTTTGGACAAGAGAAGTTACCTAAATGATAGCGTTTGACAAAAACCGGAGTAGCAAACGATACAATTGTATTTATAGTAAAATTCTACTTTTTTAGAAACGTTTACTTTTTCTTAACTGAAACAATAACCAATTTTTTTCGTGGATCATGTTCCAACATTTTACCTATACCTGATCTTTCTAACTCGTACTTAGCCTCACTTTCGGTACCACCTTCAAGCCTCATAATTTTTGAACAATGTGATGTACTTGCAACTCCTATCAATTTGTATTTAACTTCGTAATTTCCTCTTTACATATTATTCTATTATTTTTAACTAACTAATTGACTTTAGATTTCGCATAACTTCAATCGATACATCCTTGTTGTAATTTGAGACCAATTTGGGTATTCTAAATAAATCTATAAATGCCCAAATTAAAAACCCTCCCCCTGTAAACCAATAAAGAATTTGGACACCCCATTTTCTAATATATGCGTATTGCCATCCAAAAATTAACCAGCACATATAACCAACAAAAACGCTTTTTTTCCTTCTTTTATATTCTTCCAAAAATTCTTCTTGTTTTGATGGATGTAATTTTTTCAGTTCATTTCTTACCATAGCTGGCAACCTATCAGTAATCGAATTGGGAATATATAGTACATTATCGTTTAAATCGAAAATTGGCTCAGTTTCTTGTTGTAGATGATCCTCTAAATCTATTATTTTGGATTTGTCACCGGGAAACTTCTTTAGCCATAGTTTGACTAACTCATCATCCTCCAGATCATTGTACGTGTTTGGATATTTGTTTCTTAATTCGAACGCAAATTCATTAATGTTTTTCTTCATAATTGTTTAGTTTTCACGAATATTTGCGGGGTCATTAGACATATTATTACGGATGTCACCACTTCTGAAAATTGTACTTAAGCATTCGAATAGTTCGTTAGCAACTTTTGTGTCTGAAATTACACTTTGTAGTTTGGCATTTTGCCCCGATTGTTCAACCTGAAGAATAAGTTTGTTTTTAATGATATTGAGATCTTTTAAAGTAATGCTATGATCTTCTACATCCGGCTCATCAATGTCATTTAGATTTAAGAATATTGTATATGGATCATCAAACAATTCTTTAAAGGTTACTGTAAAAATTGGCATATAATCTACAATAGTCTTCATTGTTAAAAACCCATTGTCTCCTGATCCGAAAACAGTGCTATCATAATAATAAAGTATTTCAGTAGCAGGATCATCTAAAATTACAGATTCATTTTCATTAATGTTTTTCTTAATAAACTTTCTAACTTTCTTTTGTGGAAGGTTATCTGAATTAAAAACCTTTTGATCATTTCTTGATTCTGAGAAAAATTTTGAATAATCTTCATTTTCCCATTTTTTCTCTAAATATTTCATCATTGCTTCCATACCTTTTTCTCTATCTTCATCCGTTTCCTCATACATATCATCGTCGTATGCATTTTGATTTACATATTGTTCAGTATTGTCAAAGATTGCGACACCGCAATTATGACAAAACTTGGGATTTTCTTCAAGTTTAGTTCCACAATTTGTACAAAAATTCTTCATGGTTTTTAGATAATTGTTAACTTTCATTTTCGGTCAAATAGATGAATTTTGATTTATAAATAAAGGAACTTATCAAGAGAAAACTATAAATGATTGTTTTCCTCAGACATAACCTACACTTAACTTCTTAAATGAATTTTGACCGTTAAAAGTTTTTGTTTCCTTTCAGCCCCGAAAAAGAGTTATTAATTAAATAAAGAAAGCATGAGGACTACTAACAAATTCTATCAAGAAGGTTCTGGTAAACCGTTGGAGTCGAAAATGTAGCGACCCCATGCCATATAGATATGACATGGAAGTTGCTAACATATTCCCTCCAAATAAAATTTACCAGATTTTCTTGAGGAATGTCGTTAAACAAGCATTCTATGTTTGCGTTAATGTTGTATACAAATATTAGATATTTGTAATCTTTACAAATATAAAAACTCTTTTTTAAAGGCAAAAATTTAATATCATTTTTAAGTGAAACAATGCTAAATATTCAAAAGTAGTTTGTACGGTAAATTTTTAAAATCAATTTGTATAGTAAAAATTACTATTTTCACACATAATTCAATAACCACACTAAACATGAATTTAACATTACAAAAATTGTATTCGGAAAAATGGACAACATTTTCAGATGAACTACACAAAATTTTAGATGATGATACTAAAGAGAACAAACCCACAAATCCTCTCTTAATCTATCTCGATGAAGTAAAGTATACAACATCAGATATTAGAATAATGATCTTTGGACAGGAAACAAATGATTGGGGAGATAACTTCACCGGCAACCCTAATGATGCATTAAACACATATAATGATTTCTACAATTCCAATGATTGTTTTAGTTATGCTGGGCATTTCTGGAACGGTTTTAATCGGTTTTTAACTTTACTGAACCAAAAATTTCCGGACAAAAAAATTTCCGGTGTCTGGAACAATGTAATAAAAGTTGGTAATTCAGGACGGAATAAAAACAATCCGCCTGAATATATTTATAATATTGAGAAGACATATTTTAATGTTATGGAAAGTGAGATTGAAATACTGCAACCACATATTGTTCTTTTCCTTTCAGGGCCAGATTATGATACTGAAATTCGCAATTCATTACCTGGGGTCTCATTTTGCGAATTGAGTAACAGTTTTAATGAAAGAGCTATTGCAAAATTAAAATACAAGAATTTCACTAATGTTTACAGAACATACCATCCAAATTATTTGTGGAGAAAGGGTATAAACACTTACTTTGACGAAATAATAGATGATATAAAGCTTGAATTCTAATCATAACAAAGGTGTCACACGATACCTTTACCGGAACCCCAAAAAAAATTGCCACAACAAGAACTTTTGACAAATCGTACAATATTGGTTTAAATTTAAACTATAGAATTCTTGGAGGAAAGAAAGAAACATCTAAACACCTGCAGATTTTGAAACTAAAAATCATTCATCCAGATGATCATAGTGGAATAGAATCTTCGATATTGTCACTACTTGAAACTCCGGTCAAGTGCATCACTTCAGGAATATGAAGAACCAAAATGTAGTGAAAAACAGTGTTTTTTAAGTAAATAACGGTACTTTTTTGTTTATAGAAAGTACTTTTTTGTCGTAAATTATAATTAAAAGATTATAGAGTTCATTTTTGATAAATACTCCTGTATGTATCTGACAGATGGAATTTACGGTACAATAGATTTTAGTTAGATTATTTTGCTCTAAAAAAACATCGATACTAACGACTAATTCTGATCTTTTTTTTTCAAATCTATAGAAACAATTGTTTTGCATCCAAAAATTAAATACAGACTCATGTCTGTATTACAGTTTTCTGACTTTACATCATCTGAAGTTTGGTCGCCACCTTCTTGACTTTCATGACGGTTTTTGTTGACATTTCAAGAATTTTTCCAATTTCTCTCAAAGTTCTTCCTTTTTTCAAGTATTCCAATGCCTTTTTATTTTTTGGTTTGTTAATGAAGGTTGCATCATTTTCACTAGATCCGGTAGGTCTCCCAAAGATTACGTTCCCATTTTGAATGGCGACCATTCGTCCGGCACGAACCCTTTCTCTCAAATTGCATAATTCTTGTTCGTAGAGTGATGACATAATGGTGGAGATAATTTTCCATATTGGATTTTTTTGTCCATTAGGAAAGGATTGCAGTCCCATGTTTCTTACTACCACATTAATCTCTTTTTCTTCCAACCATTCCAAAGTCCGGATAACGTCTCCCGTATTTCTTCCCAGTCTTGAAAGTTCTTCCACGACAATTTCTGTAACTTTACCGTCTTCGACCAAGTGTATTAACTCCTTAGATCTGGGACGGTCTTTGAAACATACTGTTCCTGAAATTTTATCTAAAAGTATCAGATCATATTTATCCTTATCCAACTCAAATCTGTTACCGGTTTGGAGCATTGTCGAAACTCTGTTATATTTTACTCTCATATTGTTGTATTTTAAATCACAGATTAAATTTACTGCAAAAGTGCCGTTTTGCCTAAGCTTTTAGCACTATTTAGCGTTTTTAAAAGATTCCCTTTTTATATTAATTTAAAGGAAAGCGTGATCGGTGCAAAATAACACTTCTGCTATTCTGTAGTTGGAAATGACCTTCACAATAAAGCATTGTACCGGTGCAAAACAATTTTGAAGAGTCTGCTAATATCATTTTTTCTATATAATAAAGAAAGGTGTCAAGAGACACCTTCTTTAAATTACTTAATTATAGTTGACACCTATACCTTCCGCCCGGGAGGGGTGGTGTCAAACCCTGACTCCCCCTTGCCTGCCTGATATTGAATTGAAATTAGGGGGATGATCCTATACAAAAACTTCCAAATAAAAAATTTTTAAAATTTATCCAAATTTTATTTTCAGATTTAAGTTTAAACCGGAAAAAAACTTTGATATTATTTAAAAAGCTCAAATCAGAAAAAAAATTTTGCCAATTTTTTATCCAGAATTCGGATCACTTTTTATGATTCGGGATCGAATTCGGTGGTAATGTATAAAGGAAAATTAGAATAGATCGAAACCGTACAATTCTTTCTTAGCGTTCTTGCTCTTCCAACTGCCTGAACTAAATTAGATTCGATTACATGAAATTGAATATCCCTTAAATTTTCATCTTCAAAACAGTAAAAGGTGAATTCAAATCCCCGATGTCTCACAATTCTATTATTCATCATTCCGTCTTTGATTTCAAATTCAATCCCCATTACTTTTGCCAGAAGAAAATATTGAATTACACTACCGTGAGGTGTTCCTACTACTGCCAAATCCTTTCCGTTCAATATGTCAGATCCCGAACAATTGAAAAAGTGAATATCCTCACAGGAAGAATCAAAGGTATATTTGAACTTCTTGAAAGTTATCGTGGGTAAATCTCTAACTTTTTCTGAAACTTCATCTTTAAATTTTTCGAGTGAAAGTCGTGAACATGATCTTTCAGTGTGTTGTACCACTTTCCCAACTTGTTCTACATTTCGTCTGTCAAAAACCTTAAACTTTCTGTTGGGGTAGAGTTTCTTATACAACTCGATAGGAACTGTTGCAGACATTATAATTATCTTTTTATCAGATGGTAGATCTCTTTTTGTAACGTAATTAATCTTACCGTTTTTTCTATTAATGAAGAAATAATTACTTGTAAAGAACCCGAAAACATTCGAGTCAAATCCTTTGAAGGAATTACATTCTTTTATCAAGTCTTCAATATCAAACATTACAGGTGTTTCATAGATACCATTTTCAAGACCTTTCAGAAAATCAACAAGACTTTTTACTGATGGGTTTAAAAACTCAAGATAAATAATGTCCTTGATTGAAGTTTCTTTTATTTCGGTTAAACTATCAAGCGGATCTTCATCGAAAATTACTGTGTTATGTGGTAAATCCTGTGAATTCAGAAATCTTTTGTGAGTGGTGATCACAGATTTCTTATCATCATGACAATCATCTAATTTTTCCAGATAATCTACTGCCTTTAGAATATCATCTGTGTCATTGGTGTACTTATCTATAGATCTAATTAGTTGTGCAGACTTTTGTGGTAATCCTATCTTATAATATAGATCTATTAAAGACTGAACAGTTTCATCACTGAAAATAATAGTGTCCGGTGATGCAGTTTTCGGAACAGACATTCTTTCACAAACCTCATTTTTCAAATCATTGGTTGGAAGGGCAATTATTGATCTTTCAACATTTGTCAACAACTGTGTTTTTCCTATACCGGTTGGAACAGAAAATAGATATACAGTATCAAGATCCGGCGACGATAGTGCGTTCATAAATTCTTTTTCAAATTCCTTTTCGACATCATTTAAACTGATTTTCTCATCAATGTCAATGATCTTAATCTTTTCTTTCTTTTTAAAAAAGGTGGGAATGTCTTCAATTAGTTTATCTTCTGGGTAAGGAGAGAATTTATGTACCGGCATCGGAAAGTAACTCATTCGCCTAACATATTCAAGCATCCGATAGTTGTTATCAGTATATTCAGTTACACCCTCTTTATCAAATTTCAACATGATCTTTTTCATTTTGAGCAGACCACCACTAATATATTTAAGATTCAGGGCGAGACCGAATAATTGTTCGTGAGTTAACCAAGTACCTTTACTAAATTCGCTTAGTATCTGTATCCTGTCGGAGTCGATCTCCCAATCAATTCGGACTTCCCCCGCTATTGAAGTAGATTTAATAGAGAAAAAATCGTTATCACTATTTATATCTAATAGTGATTCCGAAAATTCTGAAGAAAAATCACTAGATTCAACATAATTGTCTAGATTAATTTTTTGGATACTTGACATAAATTTATCTACGTTAGTTGGAATGGTATTCGTAATAACTGCGTTTTTACCTCCAAGAAATCTTCTAGACAAATCCTTACATTTTTTATCTATATCCAAAATCAGATCTAGAGAATCCATAATTAGGTTATAATTTTTCTTATTGTTAATTGGTTCTTCAAGAAAGATCACCACTCGGAATTTAGGGTGTCCCGGTCTATCTGAAAATGTAGGATAATGTACATTTGGTTTAATATTGTAATTATCTAGTATTTCATATACTTCCTCAATAGTCTGTTTGCCGGTATCAAAATCAAGACCTATAACAGATTGTTCCTTCCAATTTTTGTTACAAATCTCCCCTTCAAAGATACCACCAGACCAACATTTTGAGTATGGTGGTGAAACTAATTCAGAAAACTTTTTGATTGTTGATTCTGTAGGTTTTATCGAGTTGGTGATGTAACCGAACTCTTCTTTTGGCGGTTTAGAAGTCCACACCAAAGGACTGACTGAATATTTGAAATTTTTAACTTCCATTTTAATTTTATTTGGAAAGTTTAGGACTTTGGATTATTATCCTCCCTCAATATAAAATATAACCGCAAAAAATTGAAAAACCAAAAATATCATTAAAATTTAGCATTATTTAGCACTATATTATGCTTGCATAATATTAATATTCTGGGTATTTTTCCGAAAAAAGTAAATGACCGTTTACCTGTTTACATTAGACGACCACCTTGCAGAAGATATCTCCGTAATTGTTGGCATGTTCAACCAAAATAAAGGCTTATTAAAATTCAAGATTTTATCTTACAAGTCATCAACCGAATACTATAGCTTATACCATAAGAGTAAATCCCTTACACTTGAATCTATCTCAGAAATTTGTAATAAGTTAAAGGGTGAAAATAATGTTTTTGAAGATTACGGTGTTTTAGTTACGTCAAAAAACATCGAAAAACCGAAAGCAATCACTTTGGAAGGTAAGGAATCATGGTATAGTGCATTTGAATATAAAAACATTGCAATTAATTCCAACGATTGGAACGAAATTACGGAAGATAGATCTTATTTAGCGATCGCTCACCAAGTCATCGAAAACCTTTTTCAATCTCTTTCACAGATGAATTTAGGGTCTACGCAACTATTGGAAGAAATTCATGTGAACTCTAGAGGATGTATTAATGATTATTGCAGAAATAGATCTGAAATTTATGCTAAGATCCTTTCCGGTTTTATCTGTAAAAATTGTCAGGAAAGATTTATAGAAAAGAAGAATAACGAATCCATACTATCCCAAATAAAAAAGATTCTTTCAACGATTAATAAAAGATTAACAGATAATTACGACGTAAATACATCCGAAATTATAACCGTTAACAAATATGGTGATATCAAATACGGTGAAAGTAAATTAGATTTTGGTAGAGCGAAAACATTACCGCACATCTATCTGTTTTATCTAATAAATCATAATAAACCAATAGGGGAAAATGATTTTTGGGAAAATGCAGAGATTCAGAAAAAATTTGTAGACTTATCTAAGCTTACGGGAGAGTTTGCAAAACCGTTTCAAATGAATACCTACCTTCAAAACATGAGTGCTTACCACGCAAAATCCAAAAAATATATCGAAAATTCTATTATTACTGAAAGTTTAGCTACGAGTCTTTTTTTCAAAAGTAAAAAAAATAAGGATGGTCACCACTACTGGCTAGATATCGATCCAAACAACATTAGACTTGAAGATTCTTTGTTGCAATACCGGATAAGTTAAAAGTGTAGCGCTACACTTTTTAAAGAAAAAAAACGGATTATTAGACCTTTGAAGTATTAAAATTAACAAATAAATTAATACTTATGAACAAGAACGTTTTAAAATCCGCAGTTATTTTACCACTATTAAAAGTTGTAACAAGACTAAAACTATCTCAACTAGCAATATCTAAGGAGTGGGATGAACTTTTTGAAAGAAAAGAGAAAAAACAGTTTATAAAAAATTTAGCAAAAACAATTAAAAAGACTGGTTACTGTTCCCCAATTGTTGTTGTGAAATCTGATGACAAATATATCATTGTAGATGGTACCCTAAGATTTTTAGCACTACAAGATTTAAATTTAAATGAGGTTGACTGCATCATAATAGATAAATCCCCAGAATCTTCTGATATTTTAAAGGATTGGATTATCGAATTTAATATCAATTCGGTACCCACCATTGAAGAAAGGAAGAGACTTCTATCACATTATCTTAGAATTGTCGGTACGGAATCAGAGTTGGATGAGAGTACCTATAATGAAAAATACAAGTTTATTTCAGAACAATATGGAAGAGGTTGGGGACGAAATAATGTAATTACATTTAAAAAGTCTTTAATTTTTGAAAAAGAAAATCCAAACAACAAACTCGATCTTTCAACAAAACTTCTAAATAATGAAGTATCTTTTGAAAAAGTAAATCAGGTTTTGAAGCTACTTTCAAATTCAAAATATGATTATGACCTTAGAAAAGAGAGTGAGGCGAAAATTCTTGATGGTTTTTTGAGCAATAAATATGACTTCAGAAAAACAGAGTCTTTAATCCGTCAGTACAATAATAAAAAAGAAATCGGTGTTACTGAAATAAAACCAAATTTTAATACTTCCAATGAAAGATTCATGATCTTACCTGGTAACTCATTGGATACAAAATTCCCACAAGGAACCATAATCAATGGGATTTTAACTTCAATACCGTATTTTAACCAAATCGAGTATTCGGAGAAAAACTCAAAAAATAATGAGTTTGAAATCGGAAGGGAGAAAAAACCTGAATCTTTTGTGAGAAATATTGTCGATGTTATGAAGATAGGTTCTGAAAATATGACTAATGATGGAGCTGTGATTATTAACTTACATGACTCATACCAAGATGGAATTTGTGTTGGAGTTGTTGCATTGTTGATTACAGAGATGCAAAAGGCAGGATTCTTCTTTATTGATCAAGTAATATGGCAAAAGTCAAATAATAAACCACAAGGAAATAAAACAAAAAGATTTGTGAATGGTTATGAATCAATTCTAATATTTTCTAAGTCAAAGGATTATTACTATGATCAATTGAAAATCTATGATCCTACAAAATCCGCTACCGTAAAAAAAGGATGTTCAGAGCAGGGAAACAAAGGTGCCGACCTAAAACACTCTTATCATATTTCAAATCAATACCGTACCATTAGAAACTTTCTATGTGATAATGATATTGAACAGATTTTGAAGTTAAATATATCGAAAGAAAGATCTCAGCAGAACGGTCTGCAAAATGGTTTTTTCGGGTCTTTTCCAACGCTCCTGCCAATTCCATTCATTTTATCTTTCTTTCCTGAGAATGGTACGGTTTGGGATCCGTTTGGTGGTACCGGAACGACAGGAAGAGCGGCATTAATGTTAAACCGTAAGGTTATTATCAGTGAACTTTATGATAAAAATATTCCAAAAATTTCAGAAGTTCTTGAAAAAGGTATTTTTGAATATGATGAAGAAGAATATCTGACTCTAAAAAATGATTTTTTCTCATATGAGGAAGATCTTCAAAATGTTGCGTAGATTTAAAAAAGTCTACTAAATTAATTACTATCTACCGCTCCGGTAACATCTACAATACACTTATAGTCCCGAATATATTTGCCACAAGCGTGGTGAACAGGATTGCTACGGAGAAATTTACCGGATCGTACAATAATAAAAAAAATGGAAAAACTATTTATCTCCAAAAAGACTGTAGTACCATCTCATAGATGCTACGCATGTAAAAATAACCTCTGTGGAAAAATGAAAGAAAATTATCATGACAACTCAAATTATGAAGAATTTTGGGAATGTCATTGTACAGTAGAAGAAGTAAAATTAGTGCAAAATTTTTTTTGTCCCATCTGTGTAGATTTTAATAAAGCAAGTGAATATTTAAATTCAGTAATCACAGACAAAAAAACACTTTGGTTAGCAAATATGATTACTCACTACAGACATCATCATATTAGTTGGTGGGACAAAAAGTATGGTAGAAATTCAGTCTACAAGGTTCAATATGGTGATTACGAAACAGAAAAATTGAAAGTAAATAATTCTACCAAACGACAAATATTACGAAAGTGTCTCTTGTTTTTAAATAATCATGGTTTCTGTCGAGAAAATTTTTTAACTGTAAAAGATAATGATCAGGCTACCATCGATTTAATTAAAAAACTATTAACTAAATAAAGAAATTTATTGAAAAAATAATTATATAATTTAAAATTATGAACCAAATATATTTACAAAACTTTACCAAAGACGAATTCATTGAAGATATTAAAAATTCAATTTTGAGTGAGATTGCAGTCATTTTAGGTCAAAATACAAAAGCATCTGGTGATAAACTTCTGACAAGAAAAGAAACCGCTGAACACCTGAAAATACATATTTCTAGTGTCAGTAGGTGGGTGAAATCAGGAGATCTAATACCACATTATGTACAGGGTAAGGTGTACTTTAAAGAGAGTGAACTTCCTATATAAAAAAAGAACCTCATTGAGGTTCTTTTTTTATGTTAAAATTGATTCCAATCTATCTGCAAAACTTAATCTTATTTTTCTTGCCCTTTCTAACTTGGTATTCTGATCATAATGTTCGACCATTGTTGATGTCTTGTGACCTGTGTTAATCATGATTCCTTCATCCCCAAGAAAAGGTCTGAAATTTGTTACGTAAGATCTTCTACAGATATGTGAAGTTATTAGTTCCCATTTTTCATAATAATCAAATACTTTTCTCTTATTAACCATTTTACCACCAAATGTCTTTTCATCTAATTCAGCTATTTTACATACCACTTTAATATAATCATTGAAACGTTGGTCTGAAATTTTTCGCGGAAATTCTCCGTCTCTCTTATTTAATATTTCCTTGACAGGATCTAAAAGTATTGCCGTTACCGGATCGTTAGTCTTCTTTTGTATCAGCGAAATAAAGTGATCTTCTGTGATATCAGACTTTTTCAAGTTGAGTAAATCTGAAACTCTAAGCCCCATGTAACAACCTATTATCAGCCAATCCCTTGCATTGTCAAGATAGTGAAGTTCAAGATTTAATAATCTAATTTTTTGAATCTCTTTGAAGGAGAGTATTGGATCTTTGTAATTTTTAGACTCAACATAAAAAGTCCATGAAGGTACGTCATCACTCGTTTTATGTTTTTTCGACTTTGCAAACTTAATGAAGGTTTTAATGAATTTAAGTTCTTTAACAACTGTGGTAGGTGCATATCTATTTTCTGTACACCAATCTGTAAATTTATTTCTAAAACTATCATTAACGTCTGCGACTAAAAGTTTTAAATTAATCTTTCCTAATTTATTTTTAATTACTCGAATTTTTTTTATTGAAGCAGTAGTTAATTCCTTATGTTTTCCCAGTGCGAAAACACTTTTTTCTTTAATGTAATCCTCAATCAATTGTGCCATCGTTATTGAATGCCTGACAGTTTTTTTCTCAGATTTCTTTTGGTTTTTCCGGTACCTCTGATCCAAAAATTTTTTAATCTGTGGTTTTGTAACGTCATAGTTGTTGGAGATAAGAAAAGTGGTCAACGAATTCTTTAACTCATTAAGTTTAATATTAAACTCATCAATACTTTTATTTTGTATTTTTTCTGATGCCTGTGTCGGTTTTTTCTTTTTTAATGATGTATTATATGTTCCATTTTTGGAATCCCAATTGTCTACTTCAATTGTGAACGGACTTGCCCAAAAGAAATCAAAGTCTCTACTTGGTTTATATCTTACATACACATTAGCCTCCCCAACTTTCTTTCTTAATAATAATGTTATACTCATAATATGCTGATTTAGGCTAAGATACAGCGGAAAATCTGCATTGCCTAGCAAGCTGTATTGAAAAGTGGAGTTTTTTCCAAAAAAAAACAATCACAAGATAATAACTGTTCGTATATTTGGAATTATGTCCTGTATTAATGATAAATTCAACATTTTTAGAATGAGAAAACAGGTCTAAACTTTAAAACTATAATCAGACGTGATCAATAACCAAGAAGTAATTTTCTACAACGAATTAATAAAAAATATCCAACCGAATTCTACGGTCAAAATTTGTGTAAATAATTTTAGTTTAAATGCAATTTATGATTTGTTAGAACAGTTTCATGACTGTAAAACGATTGAAATTATGGTGCAAAAGACAGATTTTGATTTACGTAAATCATCGTTTGTAAAAGACTTGTCTGAAAACGAAACCAATTCGAAACTTCAAACTTATTACAGACTTCGTCAAGTTTTAGATTTCATTGAAAAGTCAGTTTCAGTACGTAAAGGTATCACCGGTGGTAACAGTTTTATAATTGTTGATGACAAGGCATTCCAATTTGCACCAAATGATTTTAGTGAAACGACATTAGGAATTATAAAAGATGGTAAACCATATATGATTTTTCCTCTTGAAGATTCTTCCAATTCATTTAGAAATGCATTCGACACTTTATGGAATGGTGGTACCGATTGTAAAACTGAACTGATCCAATTGTATCAACATGCGGATGTTCTGAAATCTCCTGAAACAAATTACAAATATTCTATTTCAAAAATATTTGCAGGAAAAACTACGGAAGATATTAACGAAGAAAGGTTGATGAAAACCGGTTTCAAAAACTCGGTAGTTTGGAACAAACTCTTCAATTTTCAAAAAGATGCGGTTCTTGGTGCAATTGATAAAATTGAAAAATTTAATGGTTGTATCATTGCTGATTCAGTTGGTTTAGGAAAGACTTTTGAGGCATTGGCGATAATTAAGTATTATGAACTTAGAAATGATCGAGTTCTCGTTCTAGCACCAAAAAAACTCCGAGACAACTGGGTTACTTATAGACTTAATGATAAAAGGAATTTATTAGTACAAGACCGGTTAAACTTTGATGTTTTAAATCATACCGATTTAAGTCGTGAAAAAGGAATGTCCGGTGATGTTAATCTTGAAACAGTACATTGGGAAAATTATGATCTCATTGTAATAGATGAATCACACAACTTTAGAAATAATAACCCTTCAAAAGGAACGGTTTCTCGTTATGAAAAACTTATGAGTGACGTAATAAAATCTGGTGTTAGAACCAAAGTACTACTTCTATCTGCAACACCGGTAAACACAAGATTAAATGACCTTAGAAACCAACTAGCTTTTATCACGGAGACAAATGATCAGGCATTGATGAATGAAGGTATTTCAAGTATTGATCTTACGTTGACACAGGCACAAAGAAAATTTAATACTTGGATGAAGCAAGCTAATCCTACCAGAGAAGATCTTGTGAATAAATTAGACGGTGATTATTTTAAACTACTGGATATTTTCACCATTTCAAGATCAAGGAAACATATTGAAAAATATTATGACGTTGCTGACATTGGTAAGTTTCCAACGAGATTAAAACCAATCTCTCAATTCAGTGATTTTGATACCGAAAATAAACAATTTTCAATTACGGATATCAACGACTTTTTACAGTCATTGAATTTGAAATTTTACTCACCTATGTACTTTGTGTTTGATCATCTACGAGAAGCGTACGCTGAGAAGTATGACACAAAAACCAAGACAGGTGCTGTCTTCAGTCAATTAGACCGTGAAGAAAGTATAATTACATTAATGAGAGTGAATCTTTTGAAAAGATTAGAATCTTCAATTTATTCATTCTGTCTTACGGTTGAGAAGCTTTTGAGACATATTGAGATTCTTCTTGAAAAAATTGCCAATCATAGAGAATATTTAGAGGAAATGGATGTTCGGGACTTTGATTTCGATGATGAACAACTCAATGATCTTTTTATTGGTGGTAAAGTAAAGGTGTTGTTACAAGATATGGATTTGGTAAAGTTCAGAGGATTTTTGGAATCAGATTTTGAATTACTACAAGATTTGTATTTTAAGTGCAGAGTCATAACAGTAAGAAGAGATCAAAAACTTCAAGACCTAAAGAATATTATCTCAGAAAAAATAGAGAATCCCATTAATCCTAATAACAAAAAAGTCATCATATTTTCCGCATTTGCAGACACGGTAAAGTATCTCTACGATAACTGTGCAGAAGAATTTGAAACAAAATATGGAATTAAATCTGCATTGGTTTCCGGTAGTGATGCTAACAGAACTAACCTTGTAGGGTGCAAAACAAATCTACAGAATATCCTTATCAACTTTTCACCGATCTCTAAAACAAGGGAAAGTATTTTTCCCGATCAAAAGGAAGAAATTGATTTGTTATTCTGTACTGACTGTATTTCAGAAGGACAAAATTTACAGGACTGCGATTACCTGATTAATTATGACATTCACTGGAATCCGGTGAGGATTATTCAAAGATTTGGTCGTATAGATAGAATTGGTTCCAAGAATGATCAGATACAGTTAGTTAATTTTTATCCCGATATTGAATTAGACCAATATATTGATCTCATTCAAAGAGTTAAAGGTCGTATGCAAATTTTAGATATTTCTGCTACCGGAGACGACAACGTCATCGATGATCGTGAAGGACAAAATAAGGAGTTGGAATACCGCAAAAAACAGTTGGAAAAGATGAAAGAATCTGTGGTTGACTTGGAAGATTTAGAAGGTGGGATTTCAATTTCCGATCTTACTTTTAATGATTTCAAAGTGGATGCGGATCGTGTAAAAGAAGAAGAACTAAAGCAATATGATTTATTTGCGAGTGGGATTTTCTCTTTGGTAGAGAACAATTTGGTAGACCACCCAGAAGGAGTTTTATTCTGCCTTAAAGATCTTGATGATAACAACTTTGAAGACAAATTAAAGTCCAACTTATTACATCCGTATTCGTTGGTTTATATTACCTATGAGGGAGAGTTCAAAGTTCCGATGAGAATGGGAAAGAGAGCCTTAGATCTTTTCAAAAAACTTTCATTTGGTAAAATCTCAGTGAAAGAGGAGTTACTGAAACAGTTTAATATTAAATCGAAATCAGGAAAATATATGAACCAATATGTGGAATTATTGGATATGGTCAGAAATCATTTGTCCGGTGAAGAAAAAACTATGGAATTAAACTCCATTTTCAATCCAAACGGATCTTTAATTGGAAAATCTGGTAAAAAATCGGACTACGAAGTCATCAGCTACGTAATCGTAAATAATTAGAACTAAATAAATACTATTAACCTAAATCTCAAAAATGTCAATATATCAAAATATCCTAAACTGGTCTGAAAATAAACAAGAATTTATTAAAGATGCTCTACGAAGAATTGTTACATCGACAACGTTGGATCAAAATGATATTGAAGAACTAAGTCAATTGGTGAGAAAAGAATGTGGTGATAACGCAGTTTCTCTAAACCCTATTCCGCTAGACATCAGCCATTTGCCAAAATTATCTGGTAGCAATAGAAATTATTCTAAACTTATCAGTCTCAGTAATCCAATAAATATATCTTCTTTACATGTTGAAGGGGGTTTGCAATTTTCCAATTTAGGCTTAAACGTTGTTTATGGTGCCAATGGTTCAGGTAAATCAAGTTACTCCAGAATTCTAAAAAAACTGTGTTGGAGTAGAAATCCAAGTGTTTCTTTAAAGAGAAATGTGTTTAGTCCTTCAGCGGATCAACAAAAAGTCGATTTTGTTGTTGAAAATAATAATACTCTTAACAATTTCACATGGATTGAGAATACACTTAGCAACCCAGTCCTGAGCTCAATTTTTGTTTTTGATAATGATTGTGCGGATATATATGTCAATAATGAAAATCCCACAGACTATAAACCGGTTGGAATTGATGTTTTGGAAAAGTTGATTTCTACTTTCTCAAGTATCAATGAAAATCTTGCTTTGTCAGTCGTTTCATATAATACACAAAAAATATTATTACCACAGAATTTAATTCAGACTGAATCAGGACAATGGTTTGGTACCATAGAAAATCTTGAAGTTTCAAATGTAGATTCTCGAATTCAATTTTCAGATATTGAAGTCAACAGAAAGCAAGAACTTATTAACTTAACAACTGCACAAAATCATCAACAAAATATTAATAATTTAACCAATCAACGAACACGAATTAATGGTTATGTACAACAATTTTTACAACTTGAAGTTTTATTTAGTGAACAAAACATAAATGAACTTTTGGCTATTAGGCGCACTTTTGAAAACATTAATCAAGCCTATCAAATTGCAACTTTAGAACTACAAAACGTGAATACTTTGGAAGGATTTGGCACAAATCCTTGGAGAAATTTGTGGGAATCTGCAAAAAATTATGCTCATAGTTCAAACCTTTCAGACGGTCAAAATTTCCCTTCATTAATTTCATTAGAAAAATGCGTTTTATGTCAACAGGAACTTGATGAAAATGCACAACAAAGGTTAACAACTTTTAATCAATTTGTGCTGAACGACATTTCTACACAATTGAATTCAATAAATGCAACAATACAACAGAAACAAAATATATACAATTCGTTAGTAATTCCACCAATTGAAAATTTTGGAGAGTTAGAGCAATTAGATCCAAATTTTAGAGACACTCATAATCAATTTTCTACTTTAGTCACTTCATTAAGAGATGAAATAACTGCATTTCTGCAAGTTGGCGGGGAGCTAAACGTTACTTTAGGAAATCTAACTCCAAGTATAACAAGATTAATTCCTAGCATTGATGCAGAAATTGTGCAGAATACTCAAAATCTGCAAAATAGAAACTCCTTAGTTCTTGAACTTAATGAGTTAACCGCAAAAGAATTTTTATTCAGCAATAAAACAATAATCCTTCGATATTTAAAAGAACATAAATTTAAAACTTGGATAATACGGTGCCAATCTCAGTTAGCAACAACTTCGATCTCACGTAAGATAGGTGAACTAATGGAAAACCAAGCTGTGAATTTACAACATCATGAATTTATTTCTCATCTTAATTTTTTCAACCAAGACTTAGCGAGCAAAGTTTTAATTTCTAAAACCAGAACTAGTCAAGGAAATACATTTCAAAGGTGTAGTTTAAATGGAATTAATGATAAAATTAATTCAGTACTAAGTGAGGGTGAACAAAAAATTATTGCTTTATCTAATTTTTTAGCTGAATGCACTATAGACAATCGTCAAAACACAATAATTTTTGATGATCCCGTGACATCGTTAGATATGAATTATAGAGATTTAATTGCTGATAAACTTGTTAGATTGTCGCAAAATCGTCAAATAATCATATTCACTCATGATTTGTCATTTCTCCGTCTAATAATTGACACACATAAAACAGTAACATCAACAGACTGTACTGTAATAGGAATTGATAAACTAAATGGGAGTAGTGGAATTGTAACAGACGAAATTCCTTACTTGGCTAAAAATGTTCAGGAAAGAGTTGATTCAATTAGACGAATATTAAATGAACACGATTCTCTTACTTTAACAGACGGACATGGAAGAGAAACGAAACTTGATTCAGCACGTAAAAGATTTAGGATGTTATTGGAGCGTTCCGTGGAAGAAATTTTATCAAATAAAACATATGAGCGTTTCAGTAAAAATATTCATTTAAAAAAGGGAAACTTGTCAAGTTATATAGTAACTGAACAATCAGATGTAGATTTTCTTCTTAGACTATTCGGTAAATATTCAGTGACAGAACACGATGGTGGTACTTCAACAATTTCTCAATTACCATCTAAAAGTGAAATTGAACAGGATATAAGGGAGTTTGCAACATGGAAAGATTCATTTAGAGAAAAATTAAGAATACTTAGAACAACTTATAATTAGATATAAAACGATCTTTTGATGTAAAATATTACTTTTTAGACTAAATTATATAACAGATGATGAATTGGAAAGAGATTTTTAAGTTACCGGAAAGTTGCACTTTAAATATTCCCATCACCAAAGTTTCCCTCAAAGAACAGGACGGAATCACAATAAGCGAATCAAAACTTTTGGATGGTTCAGATGTTCAGAGTATCCGGATTTTCGGAGTTGTAAGTAAAGGAAATGCTAACATTCCGGAGTGGCTAGATGCTACACAATCTTTTGTAGAAGTATACTTTATTTCTGTTAATTTACGAAGTGAGGTGTATGAGAAAAACTATAAACCTGTCGCTCGATTGATTCATAAACTGATCCCACATCATTGTGTAGTGATCTCCCAATCAGATGATGAATTAGTTTCCCATATCAGTTTATCCACCAAAAACATCAACAAAAATGATAATAGATTGCGGGTGATTTCAGATGAATTATTTTCTATTGTGTTAAGTGAAAGTCAGCAAGAATTTCTTAATGCCTTGTCTTTTTCAAGAGCAAATACTCTAAATTTAAAATCTTTCTACGATTATTATCTACAAATCATCAAAAACTACAACTTGATTGATTTGACAAAAGAGTTTAAAATCAGAAATTATCAAAGAACAGAAGAATTGTTAATCATCAATGAATCTGTTGAGAACTACCAAACAGAAATCAATACACATTTGAAACAACTTAAATCAGTTACTCAAATGAGTGAAAAAGTCAGGATAAATTCCGAAATTCACGACCTCAAACAAAAAATAAACGAACTACAAGCTAAGATAGAACATGGAAAAGATTAATGGATTGACCTCAAAAAATATTGTTCAGCAGAATATTGAAAAATTAAAAGAAATCTTTCCTACAGCTTTTAGTGAAGGTAAATTGGTTGTTGATGAATTACAGGCATTAGTTGGAGAATATATTCAAAAGGATAAAGAATTTTACCAAATGACTTGGGCAGGTAAAACCGAAGCTCAGAGAGAAGCTAACAAAGTTTCTACCGGAACTTTGCGACCTTGCAAAGAAGAAAGCAAAGATTGGAATAATACGCAAAATCTATTTATTGAAGGAGATAATTTAGAAGTCTTAAAACTCTTGCAAAAAACTTATAACGGCAAGGTTAAGATGATTTACATCGATCCACCATACAATACTGGGAAAGATTTTGTCTATAAGGACAATTATAAAGATAATCTCTCCAACTATCTTGAATTAACCAACCAAATTAGTGATAATGGAAAAAAACTAAGTACGAATTCCGAAACCGACGGTCGTTACCACAGTAATTGGCTAAATATGATGTATCCTCGTTTAAAATTAGCTAGAAACTTAATGACTGAGGATGGTGTCATTTTCATATCTATTGATGATAATGAACAATCTAACTTGAAAAAAATATGCGATGAAATTTTCGGGGAAGAAAATTTTGTTAGTAATATTATATGGTATAAACGTTATGCAGCTTCGAATGATGCAAAGGGTATTCCTTCAATGCATGATCATATTTTAATGTACCAAAAGAGTAATTTATTTGAAAGGAATTTGTTACCACGAACTTCGAAACAAGATAATTTATACAAATACGATAGTAATGATGGAAAAGGGCTTTGGAGATCTGACAATTTAACAGTGAAAACTGTGTCTGAAAATTATCTTTATGAAATAGTAAATCCAACAACTAAAAAATCATATTTACCTACGCAAGGAAGGAGTTGGTTGACAAATAGAGAAACTATTCAAAAATGGATTGACGAAGGCAGGGTGTTTTTCGGTCAAAAAGGAGATGGAGCACCACAATTAAAGCGTTACTTAAATGAAGTTCAACAAGGGATAATTCCCACAAGTCTGTGGACATATGATGAAGTTGGTCATACTGACTTTTCTCGTAAAGAATTAAAAAGTATTTTCGAAACATCTGCACCATTTGATAATCCAAAACCCACTACTTTACTGAGAAAGATAATTCAAATATCTTGTAGTAGTGATTCTTTAATAATGGATTTTTTTGCTGGATCAGGAACTACTGGTCATTCTGTAATGGCACTGAATGCAGAGGATGGCGGTAAAAGGAAGTGTATTTCTGTACAACTGCCGGAAACTACTGATGAAAAATCAGAAGCATTTAAAGCAGGTTTTGGTACCATATCTGAAATTACAAAGGAAAGACTTCGACGTGCAGGGAAATTAATCATTTCACAGAATAAAGACAAAAATTATATTGATAAATTAGATGTAGGTTTCCGGGTATTTAAATTAGATTCTTCCAATATTCAAGCTTGGGATACATCAGTTGACGAGTTTGAAGGACAATTAGATATGTTTGCAGAAAATAATGGAGACCATATCAAATCTAATAGAACAGAAGAAGATGTGTTGTTTGAGATCCTTTTAAAATATGGTTTAGAACTAACATTACCTATCGAAGAAAAAGTGATTGGAGAGTGTAAAATCTACAATATAGGTTTTGGATCAATGTATATTTGTTTAAGTGATCAGATCAAGATAGATGTTGCCACAACAATTGGAGAATGGCACAAAGAATCTTCGGATATCAATCCATCTGTTATTTTTAAAGATTCCGGTTTTGCTAATGATGCCGATAAAACCAATACGGTGCAAACTTTGAGACAAGCAGGTATTGAAAATGTGAAATCTATTTAACTGATTCTATGAAAATACAATTTGAAGGTAACCTAAGTTATCAGCAAGATGCGATAGAAGCCGTTGTTGATGTATTTAAAGGTCAGGAAAAATTACAGTCTAACTTCACCGTGTTAGCACCAAAAGATCAAACCATTGATTACGATGCAGATTTGGGTTATGCAAATAAAATAAATCTATTACCGAAACAAATCGTTGAAAACGTTCAGACCATCCAGATGAAAAATGGTTTGCGAATTTCCGATCCCAATAGAATTGATAGAAATGATCTTCAATTTTCAATTGAGATGGAAACCGGTACAGGTAAAACGTATGTTTTCACTCGTTCTATCATGGAAATGAACCGTAAATATGGTTTTAAAAAATTTATAATAGTCGTTCCATCTGTATCCATTCGTGAAGGTATTAACAAATCGTTGGAGTTGACGGATGACCATTTCAAGAAAGTATTTGAAAACACACCCTACAAATACTTTATTTATGACAGTTCCAACCTAAGTCAAGTACGTGATTTTGCAACTTCAGATCAAATCAGAATCATGGTAATAAACGTTCAGTCGTTTTCTCAGGATGTTGATACTGTAAAAGGATCTAAACGTATAATGCTTGAATATAATGATAAATTGGGTGCAAAACCAATCAGTTTACTTCAAGATACGAATCCTATTGTGATCGTCGATGAACCACAAAGTACCATGAGTTCAAAGTTGCAGATTCAATCTGTAAAGAATCTAAAACCATTGGTTATTTATAGGTTTTCGGCAACTCATAAGGATAAGGTAAATTTACTTTATAAATTTGATGCTATTGATGCGTATAATGACGGAAAAGTGAAGAAGATCGAGGTAGCATCAGTGACCACAAAAGACGAAGTGAGTGATGGTGCATTCATTCAGGTTTTAAATATTTCCAATAAAAATGGGTTTAAAGTTAAACTGAATCTTGATGTCAAAGGAAAAAATGGAAAAGTTACAAGATCCCCAAAAGAAGTGAAGTTGGGTGATGACTTGTATCAAATCACCAAGTTAGATCAGTATTACGGATTTAATGTGAGTGAGATCAGTACTGATCCAGAATTCATAGAATTTTCAAATGGTCATTTTTTAGAATCCGGTCAGATATTGGGTGGTGTTAATGATATCGACATTAAAAGAAAACTGATTGCTAAAACCATCCAAGAACATTTAGATAAGGAAGTTAAACTGAATCCAAAAGGAATAAAAGTTCTTAGTTTATTCTTCATTGACAAAGTTTCGAGATATAGAGAATACGATGAAGAAGGTAATAAATTAAACGGAGAATATGCTCAAATTTTCGAAGAGGAGTATAACAGAATCATTCAGTCTCCTAAATATAAGTTATCTCTTTTTAAAGAGGTTAAAGATTTAGAAATTAATGTATCTGATGTTCACAAAGGATACTTTTCAACAGATAAGAGATCAAAAAAATCCAATTCTAAAGATAAATTTGATGCATTCAAAGACACTTCCGGTTCTGTAAAAGCAGACGAAGATACTTACCACCTGATAATGACAGAAAAGGAGAAATTACTCAGTTTTGAATCTCCCGTGCGTTTTATATTCTCACATACGGCATTAAAGGAAGGATGGGACAACCCTAATGTTTTTCAGATTTGTTTGTTAAAGGAAATGGGTGCCTCCGAAATTAGAAGAAGACAGGAAATTGGTCGTGGACTTAGAATTTCAGTTGATCAAACCGGAAATCGTGTGTATGATGAAAATGTAAACATTTTAACTACGGTGGTCAATGAAAGTTTTACAGATTTTGTTGAAGGATATCAAAAAGAACTGACTGAAGATACAGGAATTACATTTGGTCATCTTGCTGTAGAATCATTTAATACAGTAGTTACTTCTGTAGATGAAAATGATGAACCAATTTATCTGGGTCAGGAAACTTCATCTCAAATCTATCAGACTTTTATTGAATTAGGATATATCGATAAATATGGAAAGATTCAAGATGCCTTAAAAACCCATCTAAAACAAGATACTGTTGATCTTGGTCAGGAATTTAATGAAACGGTCTCAAAACAGATTTATAACGTGTTAAAACAGGTCGCAGGTTCATTGGAAATCAAAGACAATAACAAAAAAGTTGAGATCAAAATCAATAAAGAAGTTTTTTTATCAGAAGATTTTAAAAACCTTTGGGATACCATAAAATTTAAGACTGTATATCACGTCGAGTTTGATTCAGAAAAATTGATAGAAAACTGTATTAAATCAATCAATGCAAATGTTTTAAATCAACAATCGAAAATTGAATTTGTCAAAGGGAAATTGGCAGTTGGTAAAGGTGGTATCGAAACAGATGGTGAACTGAAAACTTACGTGGAACATTTAGATGTTGAAGTCAGAAGTCTACCGGACATCATCACGTACCTTCAAAATGAAACCGACCTTACACGAAAAACAATAGTTTTTATCCTAAAAGGTTTAGAAGAGAGGGTTTTGAAATATTTTAAAACTAATCCGCAGGCGTTTATTGAGAAATGTATTGACGTCATTAATCTTCAGAAAAGACTGTTTATCGTAGACGGGATCAAATACCAAAAAATTGGTGATCACGATTACTATGAACAGAAGGAGTTAGAAAATACGGATGCAGTAGGTTATCTGAGTAAATATATGGTTGAAGCATCAAAATCAGTCTTTGATTATACTTTATGTGATTCAGATGTTGAACTTAACCTAGCGAGGGAATTTGAAGGTAGTGAAAACATTAGTTTGTACACCAAACTCCCGGGGTGGTTCAAGATTCTTACTCCGTTAGGAACATACAATCCAGACTGGGCGATTTTGTACAATAAGGGTGAAGGTGAAAAACTGTACTTCGTTACCGAATCCAAAGGGACAATCTTCGATGAAGGATTGAAACCAATTGAAACCGGGAAAATCAAATGTGGTAAAGAACATTTCAAGGCAATTGGTAGCAGGATGATTGTTGCACATACAATGGACGATATTTATAATAATGTTTGATATCTAAGAAGTAAATAAATGATTAATATCGATCCTGAATTTTCAGTGGAACTTTTTATTGACTTTCTAAAAGAATTAAATCGCAATGATCAAAAGAGAATGTTGTTTATGATCGAAGCTGATCAAACAATTTTTGATGAATTGGAGTATGATACTGGTTTTGGTCATTACAAAGATTTTGTAAATAGTACAGATGTCATGATAATATCAAGATTTTATAGTAATTATCGAAGGTTCTTTTCGTTTGTTTGTGCTGGTAATGTTATCAATAAGCCTGATGATGTAAGTAAAAAAAAGTGGGATCGTTTTAAAGAGATTTTTCTTGAAGAACTGGGGTTATCAGAAACAATATTTGAAACTGACTATGAATTTTTTAAAGATGGTTTAAAACTAAAGGAGTTAAGAGATTGCCCAAAAAAAGAATTTTCCGAAAAATCTGGTTTGACCTTATACAAAATCACAAAAATAGAAGATTATGGATTTTTATGTTCCGAAAGCGATTTTAAAAAATATTTTGATCGATTGAAGTATTCAAATGTCAACTTCCAAGATTTTTGAGAAAAAAAATCAGAAAGTAAATCTCCAACATCAATTATTTTCATGTCATGCTATTGAAAACACTCATATTGAGAATTATTTTAATAAAACTAAACTAAGCAACTTCAAAACCAATACTAAAAACATGAGTTTCTATAATTATATTACCGAAAAAAGAAAGGATACTGACGAATTAAAGAGAGTAATGGATTCGGTTACTACGGATCTTATAAAATACAACACGGATGAAATAAAACCCGGCATTTTACTCGGACTAATTCAATCAGGCAAAACAAGAGCCTTTTTGGGAGTCATGGCGAAATGTTTTGATAATAGTTATGACATTTCTGTAATACTTACAAAAAATTCAGTAGCATTAGTAGCACAAACTTTAAAAAGATTACGTTCTGAGTTTGATGTTCCAATTTCAGCCAAGAAACTTTACGTTTGGGATGTAATAAAACTACAAAACTTGGATCAATTAACAGGTTACATTCTTCAAAACAAAGTCATTTTCGTTGTTAAAAAGGAAATGAATAATATGATAAAACTTCATCAAATATTTGATGAGGCACCTCAATTAATGAATAAAAACGTTTTAATTATCGATGATGAGGCCGATCAGGCAAGTATTTCTTTCGTAAATGACAAAACAAAAGCTGATGGTATTGATTTTGCGAAAATTGCTTCCTTGCTATCTGAGTTCAGACTTAAATTAAAAGGTCGAAATAGCTTCTTACAAGTTACAGCAACTCCATACTCATTATATCTTCAGCCAGAAGATTTGAATTTAAACCAAGAAGAAACCGCGCCTAACAGACCAACTTTTACCCACCTACTTCATCCGCATCAAAAATACGTAGGTGGAAAGTATTATTTTGAGGATTCGATCAATAGTAACTCAACTGCATATTATATTTTTAATCAGGTTCAGAATGATCAGATTGCCAACTTAAACACAAAATCAAAGACATCTAATACATACAATAAAAAAGCTCTTAACAACATACTGAAAACAGATTCTTTTAGATCCATTAGGGAAGCAATAATAAAATATCTGGTGGGAGGATGTATTCGACAAATCCAACAACGTGATGACTCCAATCCTTGGAATGAGACATATCATTCTGCTTTTGTTTTACATACAGCTCCTTCTACAGCAATTCATACCCAACAAAAAAATCTCATCGAAAATATTATTGAGAAACTTAATGAATTATCTTTAGAAAATCTCGAAATTATTTTGAATGATGCTTATTTACAACTGTGTTCTTCTCTACAATTAATAGATATAAAAATCCCTACTATAAATGAAGTTGTCATCAATATCAAAGAAGTTTTAGAAAAATCGTATGTCGGAATAACAGTAGTAAATTCCGAACAGCAAGTAGTTGAACTATTGGGAGAAGATGGTCAGCTAAGATTAGACAATCCCTTCAATATATTTATTGGAGGTCAAACCTTAGACAGAGGTATAACTATTGATCATTTAATAGGTTTTTATTACGGTCGAAATCCTAAAAGTTTCCAAATGGATACGGTACTGCAACATTCACGAATGTATGGAAGTAGGAGCGTAGAAGATCTTGCAGTAACAAGATTCTATACAACAAATAGAGTTTATGAAGCCATGCGAAATATGCACTTCTTTGATCAAGATTTGAGAGAAAATATTCTCAAAGATACTAATGCAAGTGTACGGTTTATCGCTAAACAAGGATCCACTATTAAACCATGTGGGCCAAATAAAATTAAAGCATCTAGCATCTTATCGTTTAAGGAATATTCGCGTTTCTTACCAATCGGCATTCAAACAAAAAGTAAAAGTAATATTCAAAAAATAATTTCTGAAATAGATAATCTATTATCACCATTACTTAATAAATCAGGAGAAGGAATTATTGATTTTGAAAAGCTCAAAATTATTTTAGAAAAAATTAATAGTACATACACTTTTGAACCTCAGTTTGGGAATGTTGGTTTATCATGGGATCTAAATATTGTTTTAAAAGCTATTGAATTAGCACAAGATTTTAAAAAAAGTAAAGATATTGGAATTTACTTTAGAGAAAACAGAGAAACATCAAGAACAAAAGATAACGATCAAAGTTTTACCGATGCACCAGATGACGGTAAAACCGACCTGCCTAGAGCAAGACAATTGGCAACTGATAAACCGGTTGTAATGTTCTTAAAACAACGAGGTTCAGCATCAAAAGGCTGGCGAGATACAGAATTTTATTGGCCTGTGGTACTGATGCCTTCAAATATGCCTAATTATGTATATAGTGAGGACTGATATTTAAATCTCCAAAAGAAGTAGTCAATTAATCTATTTAAAACAGATTGAAAAATGATCATTACTGATTTTCACATTTGTTACCACCGTTGTTACCACAAATGTGATTTATAATAATACTTATTGAACTAAAATGAGAAATAAAAAACCCTCTATATCTTTGATATAAAGGGTTTTTAGTTATAAAGAGGTTTCATCACCCCTCATCTTAGTGGAGTTGGAGGGATTCGAACCCTCGTCCAAACAAGCAATACATAAGATTTCTACATGCTTATTTTACTATTGATTTTCGTGCCTAAGCAGAGAGCAAACACCCAACTTAAACCTTAGCTTCTGAAGTTTTCGAGTCTTGGTCAAAGCTCCCAAAACCTTATTTCTGCATTACTATATCTCAGAATCAAACGCCGCAGAACAGAGCATTTGTGAGACATCTTGCTTCCTTACTATCTTCGGGAAAGCGCTTGAAATCTTACTTTATTCGGATTAAGCTGCAAGAGCGAACTCTTCGTTGCCAGTTAAAAGTTTGTAGCAAGGGATTAAAGAGATCGCACTACGGTTCTCTGCATGCTTACTTACCCATTGATCTTGCTGTCGAAACCAGTCAACCCCATGTTTTAGTAAAGGCAAAGATACAATATTTTGTTTATATCTAGTTCATATTAAAATTAGCTTTTTAGAGATTTAGAATTAATACTAATTTTAATTACAAATATTTTGCTGTTCAATAAAAAAGTTCTATTTTTGCAATCCAAAATGAGATGTAAATTATGTTAATAATACCTGTAAAGGATGGTGAATCCATCGATAGAGCACTAAAAAAATACAAGAGAAAATTTGATAAAACTGGTACAGTTCGTCAATTAAGATCTAGACAAGCTTTTATTAAGCCTTCTGTAACTCTTAGACAATCTAGGCTGAAAGCAGCTTATAAGCAAAGAGGATTAAGCAAGGAAGAACAAGCTTAAGAAATTTTCTTAAACACATACTAAATCACTTCTTAAATAGTTATATTTGAGAAGTGATTTTTTGTTTTTATACATATACTATGCGGGAGAAATTTTTAGACTATTTACAACTCGAAAAGAGGTATTCACCTCATACCATTACAAGTTATCGCAGAGATCTTGACGATTTTTATTCTTTCTATCTGAAAACGGAATCTTCTGAAAACATTGTGAAAGCTGATAAAAAAGTGATCAGAAATTTTATTGTGGATTTAAGTGAAAATAATATTTCAAAAAGAACGATCAATAGAAAGCTTTCATCTCTTCGAAGTTTTTATCTTTTTCTTTTAAGATTGGGCGAGATTCAAATTTCACCTTTAGAAACGATTAGCTCCTTGAAATTTTATGCAGAGAAACAGATTCCCATGTCTCAGGAAGAAATGGAGTTTCTTCAGAATAATGTGATGGATAACGCTAGTATATTAGATCGATGCATTGTCGAGGTTTTATATCAAACCGGAATTCGAAAGGCGGAGCTTTGTGGCTTAATATTTGAAAGTGTAAACTTAGAAGTTCAACAACTAAAAATCTTAGGTAAGGGAAATAAAGAAAGATATATTCCTATATCGGAAGATTTGGCAAATCTGCTTTTAAATTATTTACAGATCAGAAACCCGAAAGACGAGTTTAAATCGTATTTCTTTGTTAACAATCAAGGAAAAAAACTGACGGAAAAATTTGTTTATGTAGTAGTTAATAAGTACCTTAGTCTTGTAACTTCGAAGAAAAAAACAAGTCCTCACATTTTAAGACATAGCTTTGCTACACATGTTTTAGACAATGGGGCAGATATTTCGAAAGTGAAAAAAATATTAGGTCATTCCAGTCTTGCAAGCACTCAGGTGTACACGAATGCCAATATAGAACAGTTGAAAAAAGTGTTTAATCAGGCTCATCCAAGAGCTGTCAAAAAAGAAGAATTATGAAGATTTCAGTACAGGCAATCGGCTTAACTCCGCACGAACCGTTAGAGTCACATGTTGACAAAAAAGTAAGTAAGCTTAATACGTTTTATGACAAACTTCAGGAATGCAAAGTGTTTCTGAAAGTTGAAAATAATTCGGATAAGGCCAATAAAACAACCGAGCTTATTTTGGTAGTTCCGGGAGAAGATATTGTAGTAAAAAAGACAAGCACGAGTTTTGAAGAGAGTTTAGATCTATGCGTGGATGCTGCTAAGAAACTGTTAATCAAGAAAAAAGAATTAGCTTAGAAAATAAAGTAAAAAAAGTTTACAAAAAAGTTTGAGATTTCAAAAAATCTGTTCTATATTTGCACTCGCAAAAAGGAACATCGATCTTTTGAAATCTTTTTAATTTTGCCTCCATAGCTCAGTTGGCTAGAGCAGCTGATTTGTAATCAGCAGGTCGTGGGTTCGAGTCCCTCTGGAGGCTCAATTTAATATAAAATATCTGGGGAGATTCCAGAGTGGCTAAATGGGACTGACTGTAACTCAGTTGCTTCGGCTTCGCAGGTTCGAATCCTGCTCTCCCCACATTTTATATTAAAAAAAGTCTTGCAGGTTTAAAAGAATTTTTCTAGATTTGCAGACCGTTACCAATGATTTTGGAAACAAAATTGCGGAAGTAGCTCAGTTGGTAGAGCGTCAGCCTTCCAAGCTGAATGTCGCGAGTTCGACCCTCGTCTTCCGCTCAATTTCACACCGCATCAGGCGTGATTTTTTTTAACTGCTGATGCAGCACAGAGTAGATTTCTCTGATAGCTTTCAGTTTTTATTAAATTGCCTCCATAGCTCAGTTGGCTAGAGCAGCTGATTTGTAATCAGCAGGTCGTGGGTTCGAGTCCCTCTGGAGGCTCAATTTAATATAAAATATCTGGGGAGATTCCAGAGTGG
>Ga0163161_10000412_pt1 | contig 35877 bp, 37 predicted proteins | sample S45metaG_FD_129847 | JGI IMG/M metagenome (GOLD analysis project Ga0163161, IMG submission 129847) | Switchgrass rhizosphere microbial communities from Kellogg Biological Station, Michigan, USA - S4-5 metaG | ecosystem: Host-associated > Plants > Roots > Rhizosphere > Soil | place: USA... | reverse complement strand
CCGACGATGGCTTTTACTACGACTTCGCGCCCAAGGACCGCCCCTTCACCGAGGAAGACCTGCCGGCGATCGAAGCGAAGATGCGCGAGATCATCGCCGCCAACAAGCCGCTCCACCGCGAAGTCTGGACCCGCGCCGACCTGATCGCGCGCTGGGCGTCCGAAGGGGAGACCTTCAAGGCCGAGTGGGCCGCCGAACTGCCCGAGCACGAGGAGCTGTCGGTCTACTGGTCCGGCTCGCCCAACTCGGACGGCGCCTGGCTCGACATGTGCCGCGGGCCGCACTTGCCCTCGACCGGCAAGCTGGACCCTGCCGCCTTCAAGCTGACGCGCGTCTCTGGGGCGTACTGGCGCGGCGACCAGAAAAACGCGATGCTCAGCCGCATCTACGGCACCGGCTGGCTGAACAAGAAGCAGCTCGATGCACACCTCATGCGCCTGGAGGAAGCCGCCAAGCGTGACCACCGCCGGCTGGGCAACGAGATGGACTTGTTCCACCTCCAGGCCGAGGCGCACGGCAGCGTGTTCTGGCACCCCAAGGGCTACCTCATCTGGCGCGAGCTGGAGGCCTACATGCGCCGCGCGATTGACGGCGCCGGCTATCGCGAGGTCAAGACACCGCAAGTGATGGACGCACGCCAGTGGGAGCAGTCTGGCCACTGGGGCAAGTACCGCGAGAACATGTTCGTCATCCCCGACGAAGTGCCCAACGTCGAGGACGAAGGCCCGATCGTGAGCGACGACGCCGAGTGGATGGCGCTCAAGCCGATGAACTGCCCGGCGCACGTGCTGATCTTCCGCCAGGGCATCAAGTCGTACCGCGACCTGCCCTTGCGCATCTACGAGAACGGCTGCTGCCACCGCAACGAGCCGCACGGCGCGCTCCACGGCCTGATGCGGGTGCGCCAGTTCACCCAGGACGACGCGCATATCTTCTGCCGCGAGGACCAGATCGTCGCCGAGACGCAGGCATTCTGCGCCCTGGCCGATCGCATCTACAAGGACTTCGGATTCACTTACGCGATCAAGCTGGCGCTGCGGCCCGACAAGCGCTTCGGCAGTGACGAGATGTGGGATCAGGCCGAGACCGAGCTGCGCGACGCAGTGGTCCAGGCCGGGCTCGCCACGCCGGAGTACGGCTGGGAGGAGCTGCCCGGCGAAGGCGCGTTCTATGCGCCCAAGCTGGAGTGGCACCTGACCGACGCGATCGGGCGCACCTGGCAGGTCGGCACGATCCAGTCCGACCGGGTGCTGCCCGACCGGCTCGACGCGCACTACATTGGCGAGGACGGCGCCAAGCACCGCCCGGTCATGCTGCACCGCGCGATCTTCGGGTCGTACGAGCGGTTCATCGGCATCCTGATCGAGCACTTCGCCGGCAAGCTGCCGGTCTGGCTCGCCCCGGTGCAGGCGGTGGTGGCGACGATCGTCTCGGATGCCGATGGCTATGCCGAAGAGGTCGCCAGGAAGCTGAAGGCCGCCGGCGTGCGGGTCGAGACCGACCTGCGCAACGAGAAGATCAACTACAAGGTGCGCGAGCACTCGCTTCAGAAGGTGCCGTACCTGGTCGTCGTCGGCAAGCGCGAAGCCGAGGAAGGCACCGTCGCCTTGCGCACGCTGGGCGAGCAGCAGCAGAAGTTCGTCAGCCTGGACGAGGCGATCGCCTTGCTCAAGGGTGCCTCGCTGGCGCCGGATCTGAAGTGACCATCGCGCCCACATACGCCCGTCGTCCCCGCGCAGGCGGGGACCCCGCTTGTTCTTTCGACCTCGCAAAAGGAAGCGGGACCCCCGCCTTCGCGAGGGCGACGGGTGTTTTGCTGCAAGGACCGGGACCGAACTCATGATCCAGCGCGAGAAACTCGCCTCGGCGCAAGTGCCCGGCGGCGCGGAGCTGACGCTCTACCGCCACGATCGCGATTACATGATCGTGCTGGGCGACAACGAGCTGATGAGCACGCGCAAGTGGGGTTCGGAAGAGGCACTGGCGACGATGGCGATCGACAAGATCGGCAAGGCCAAGCAGCCCAGCCTGCTGATCGGCGGCTACGGCATGGGCTTCACCCTGCGCGCGGCGCTCAAGGCCTTGCCGGCGAACGGCCACGTGACGGTGGTCGAGCTGGTGCCCGAGATCCTGGAGTGGGCGCGCGGGCCGATGGCGGAATTGACCGGCGACTGCCTGGAAGACCCGCGCGTCACGCTGGTGCAGTCCGACGTCGCCCCGTTCATCGCCGGTGCGCACGCCGACTACGACGCGATCCTGCTCGATGTCGACAACGGGCCCGACGGTCTGGTGCGCGAGGATAACAACATCCTCTACTCCACGCCGGGCCTGCGTTCCGCCAAGCGGGCGCTGACCCCCGATGGGGTGCTGGCGATCTGGTCGGCCGGACCAGACCCGACCTTCAAGCGCCGGCTGGAGAAGTGCGACTTCGTGGTCGACGAAGTGAAGGTCGCCTCGCGCAGCAACGGCAAGGGCCCCAAGCACGTGATCTGGTTCGCATCGAAGCGGTAAAAGAATTTTCCTACACACCGACTATGGGCTAGAGCGGGATTGTTCTTTCGCATCGTGAGTTTTACGCGTCGACCCGAGCTTGACCCGGGTCCGGACTTGCCATGTCGCGCGCTTAAAGTGAAAGCGCCCTGACGACAGGATCCGCTGTGGCGGAACCGGACCCGGGTCAAGCCCGGGTCGACGCGGCCGCCCCCTCAGGACCTTACCACAGCACCCCGTCCTTGTCGGGCGTGACCGGCTGGGGCGCCTCGTCACCGATGGCCTGCAGCAGGTCGATCTCGATCGTGCGGCACATCGCCGTCAGCGGCAGATCATGGACGGTGTTCGCGAACGGATCGACCAGATCGTCACCGATGGCGAGCACGGCCAGAAACATCAGGCCGGCGACGGTCGAGCCGAGTGGCGTGGCGAACTGCAGCGTCTCGACCAGGCTGATCGGCAGCAACACGCAGAACACGTGCGTGAACAGCGTCGGCAGGAAGCGATACTGGTAGGGGAGCGGTGTGTTCTTCAGCCGCTCCATCCCACCCTGGGCGTTGGCGATGTCGACCAGCACCGCTTCCATCTGGGCCTGCTGGATGGTGTCGATCCAGCCCTTGCGCCGGGCCTCGTCGATGCGGCGTCCGGTGCCGTCGAGGATGCCGTTGGCGACATTGGCGCGGGCCAGCGCAGGGTCGGCATCGGCACGCGACAGGCGGCGCAACACATCGCCGTCCGGCGACTGGCGGCGCAACTGGCATCTCAGCGCGTTTACGTAGGCGATCTGGCGCAGGACGATGCTGCGCTTCATCTCGGCCGCCTCGGGATCGGGCATGAAGTTGCGAGCGGCACGCGCCAGGTTGCGGCTGGCGTTGATCATCAGCCCCCAAAGGCTGCGCCCTTCCCACCAGCGTTGATAGGCGGAATTGCTGCGAAAGCCCAGGAACAGCGCCAGCACCGTGCCGAAGATTGTGACCGGCAGCGGCGGGGCGCTGAACGGCAGGTAATAGTACGTAATCGTGACAATAACGTCCCACACGAACAGAAGCGTGAGGACCTTCCAGACCTCACGAACGATCTGCGTGGCATTGGGCGCGGCATTGATGATCATGGATTCGCCGTTGAACTTGCGTCTTCACTGCCGACGATACCCGCGTTCGACGCCTTTGCCATGGCGATAGAGGTTCCGGTAGCCGGGCGGATCGAGAACCAGTCGGCATGGTCCACCGCGACCAGAAAGCCCAGTACGCCTAGTCCGAACAGCAGCAGCAACGCGCGGCCCATGAAGACCTCGGCGATGCGCCTCTTGTCAGGTTGATCGTGCTTGCCCATTTTCGTGTCCTTCGTCGCGCCATAAACGTCAAAGATGGGAATGGCGGTTTTCAGCTCTGTTCACGGTATGCGACAAAACTTTGCTGCGATGCAGCAAATCGCCGTGCAGTGCAGCATTGTCGTTTAAGTGTGTGGCAGTCGTGTCAGAGGACGAACGGCGCGCGGGCCAGGATCAGCGCCGTCGCGCAGCCGATCACGATAACGCCGCGCAGCCAGTCGAGCCGGGCGGAGCGTCGGGTCGCGCGACTCGCGATAAGCAGGATTTGGCTCATGGTCGTTCCATGAAGCCGCAGCGCTTACCGCCCGGTTAAGGCCGGCATCTGCTGGCTAGAGCAATGGAACGATCCGCCCCCGGCCAGCACCGCGTCCGCCAGCACGCCGACCGTGCGACGATCGGAAAACAGTTCGGCGATGGCCGCGACCCCCTCCGCGTCATGGACGGTGCCGTATGTCGGCACGACGACCAGATGCGTGGTCACCGCGAAGTTCATGTAGCTGGCAGGCTCGATCCGACCGGCGGTTTCCACGCGGCCAGGCGACGGCACCTCACGCACGGTCACTCCGAACGCTTGCGCACGAGCCTTGGCATCGGCGTAGATGGCCGCGTTGGGATCGTCCCGGCCGGTCGCGCGCGGTAGCGCGAGCGTGCCCGGCGCGACGAACCGCGCGAGGTTGTCGACATGGCCGTCGGTATGGTCGTTGATCAGCCCCTCCCCCAGCCACAGCACGCGGTCAAAGCCGAGATCGCGATGCAAGCGCTGCTCCAGATCGGTGCGGGAGAGGTGCGGGTTGCGATTGGGGTTGAGCAGGCACTGCTCGGTCGTCGCCACCAGACCGGTGCCGTCGGTGTCGATCGCCCCGCCCTCCAGGATCCAGTCACTGGTGATGACGTCGAGATTGGCACTCGTGGCGAGCTCGGCACCGATCTCCTGGTCGCCCTCCATCAGGTACTTGCCGCCCCAGCCGTTGAAGCCGAACCGCTGCGCGCGCAGCCGGCCCTGGGCGTCGCTGACCACCAACGGCCCGGTGTCGCGCAGCCAGACGTCGCCGAACCGGCGTACTTCCAGCGTCACCGCGGCCGAGCACAGCGCGGCGGCGCGGGCGCGGTTCGCCTCGTCGCGCACGATCAGCCGGACCGGCTGGCCGCTGTCGGCCACGGCATTGGCGAAGGCGGCGATCTGTTCCTGCGCACGACCGAGATAGCCCGGCCACTCGACCGGATCGTGCGGAAAGCCGATCCACAGCCAGTCCTGCGGGTGCCATTCGGGCGGCATCATCATATCGGACATCGCGTCAGCCTCTTGCATGGAGAGCGGCCGCATGGTCGCGGCCATTGATCACGTAGCGCGCCACGCTGGCGCGGTGGGCGGCGACGGTGCTGTCGTCGAGGTCGCGCGTGTACCTGGCGGGGCGGCCCATCCACAACTGCCGCGCGCCGATCACCTTGCCGGCAGTAAGCATCGCGCCCGCCGCCAGCATGCCGTCGCTCTCGATCACGCAGCCGTCCATCACGATCGACCCCAGGCCCACGAAGGCATGGTCTTGCAAGGTGCAGCCGTGGACCATCGCCATGTGGCCGATCAGCACGTCCTCGCCAATCACGGTGGGATAGCCCTCTGGCCGACCGGGCTTGGGGCTGTCGCAATGGACCACGCTGCCGTCCTGGATGTTGGTGCGCGCGCCGATCACCACGCGGTTGACGTCGGCGCGGATCACGCAGTTGTACCAGATGCTGACATCGGGGCCGATCTCGACATCGCCGATGATCCGGCACCCTGGCGCGATGAAGGCGCTGGAATGGATGCGCGGCGCCTTGCCGTGGATCGCGGCCACGGTGATGTCGGGGCGAAGGGTCATGTCGGTCATCTCTTCCCCAGGATGTTGCGCCAGCGGATATAGGGCAGGACCGAGGCGTGATCGTCAGTCCACGCGTCCCCTTGCGCCGGTTCGATCGCGCGCCACTCCAGCTTGCGGCTACCGGCTTTCAGCGTGGCGAGCTTGGTCGGATCGCGGGTGAGCGCCACCCAGCTCGATGCCACCGTCAGCTCGCCGGAGGGCGCGTCCAGCCGCACCAGCGCGTGCAGACGATGCCGGGCGGCGATGGCGGCCAGCACCGGCTCTAGCTCGATGTAGTTGTTCGAGACATGGATCATCAGCAGGCCTTGGGGGCTGAGCGCGCGCTCGTAAACCGCCACGGCCTCGTCGGTCATTAGATGCAAGGGGATCGCATCGGACGAGAACGCATCGATCGCCAGCACGTCGAAACTGCCCGGTCGCGCCCGCGCCAGCTCGAGCCGCGCATCGCCGACCACGATCCGCGCATCGGGTGCGCAGGTCTTGAGGAACGAGAAGGTCCCGTCCCGCGAAAAGCGCACGACGGCGGGATCGATCTCGAAGAAGGTCCACGACTGCCCGGGCTTGTGCCGGCAGGCAAGCGTTCCGGTGCCGAGGCCGACCACGCCCACCCTGGCATGCGGGCCGAACATCGCCGGCGCCTGGTCCAGCGCCAGGCCGATGCCCGAGGTGTCGCCGTAGTATGTCGTGGGTTCCAGCCGGCGGCCGGGCTCCAGGGACTGCTTGCCGTGCAAGGTGGTGCCGTGGACCAGTAGCCGCGTCTTCTCGACCTGATTGTCGTACACGGTGTAGATGCCGAAGTAGCTGCGCGTGCGATACCCTGCGAGCGTCTGCTGGATGGTCGACAGCCCGCCTTGCGCCACCATCATCATCAGCAGCAAGCCCACATAAGTCCAGCGCCAGGGCAGCAGCAGCAGACCGATGGTGGTCAGCAACAGCACTAGGAACAGCTGCACCAGGGCATGGTCCCGGTCGTTCACCAGCGCCAGCAACTGCCCGGAGAAGAACACGGCCGCGACGATCAGCACGCCGAGGGCGATGCGCGACATCGCCGGGTCGAGCCCGCCCAGCCGTGTCCAGTCGAGCCGCTCGGGCAGCGGCAGCAGCGCGGCGGCGGCGAGGATCAGCGTCGGATGCTCCCACACCCAGTCGAACACTTGCGGCGCGACCAGCGCGGTGAACACACCGCCCAGCGCGCCGCCGGCGGACATCACCCAGTAGAACAGCGTCAGTTGCGAGGCACCGGGGCGCGAATCGTACATCCGCCCATGCAGCGCCACCGCGACGACGAACAGGAGCGCCAACGTCCCCACCGCCACCGTCATCGTGCCGGCGGTGGCGGAGATCATCGCGTAGCCGCCGGCGAACAGCATCAGCGCCGGCGCGACCAGCGTCACCGCCTGGGCCAGCCCTCGCCGGTCGGAGAACGCGACCACGAAGCTGAGCAGGTAGAGGCCGAGCGGGATCACCCACAGCAGCGGCATCGCGAAGACGTCGGTGGTGAGGTGCGTCGTCGTCGACAGCAGCAGGCCCGATGGAACGGCGGACAGCGACAGCCAGGTGAGGATGCGCCGCGCCCCGATCGTCTCGGCCGGCTCCTCCGCTTGCGTCCGGGCGAGAGCGGGCGCCTGCCAGCGCGACCAGGCGGACAAGGCGACGAACAGGAACAGCACGCCATAGCCCAGGCTCCACGCCACGCTCTGCGCGCGGATCGACAGCAGCGGCTCGGCCAGCAGCGGATAGGCGATGAGACCGGCGAAGCTGCCAAGGTTCGACGCGGCATAGAGCGCCCAGGGCTCACCCGCGTTCGGGTCCGCCGCGTACCAGCGCTGCATCAGCGGCGCTTGCGCGGACATGACGAAGAACACCGGGCCGATGGTGGCGAGCAGCAGCAGCGGCACCCACAGCACTTCCCATCCCGGCGACGGCGGCGCGAGGTCGGCCAGCGCGATCGGCAGGGTCAGCGCGCCCAGCGCCAGCAACGCCAGGTGCACCACAGCCTGCCGCCGCAGCGACAGCCGCGAGAGCGCGTGGGCATAACCGTATCCCGCCAGCAGCAGCACTTGGTACACCACCATGGCGCTGTTCCAGACGTTGGGCGCGCCGCCGAGCCGAGGCAGCGCCATGCGCGCGACCATCGGCTGCACCAGGAACAGCAGGAAGCTGCCCGCCAGGATCGTGGCGACGAACAGCGGACGCCGGACCGACGTGCTCACGCCGTGCGGGTCCGCCAGACCTCGGGCGTGATCGACCAGGCGAGCGTGCGGCGCAGCGGCAGTTCGTAGCGGGTGTCCTCGTAGTCGAGGTCAGCCCGGCGCCGCATGCCGAGCCGCTCCATGAGGCCCCAACTGGCGGTGTTCTCGATCACGGTGATGGCCATGACTTCGGACGCGTCGAAGCGGTCGAACGCGGCGTCCATCGTCGCCGTCGCCGCTTCCTTGGCATAGCCGCGCCCCCAGGCATCCTCCCGCAGGCGCCAGCCGATCTCGAACTGACCGGCAAAGGTGCTGTCTGGCGCATCGCCGCGCTTCAGCCCGCAAAAGCCCAGCACTTCGCCGGAGAGATGACCGCCATCGTCCTTGCGCTCGACCAGCCAGAAGCAATGACCGTGGCGTGCCTGGCAGGCGAGCACGCGGTCGCGCGTGGCGGCCAGCCCGGCCTGATCCAGCGGACCATCGAGCCAGCGCATCACTTGCGGCGTGTTGGTGACGGCGGCAAACCGTTCGAGATCGCCAACTCGCCAATCGCGCAAGATCAGCCGCTCGGTCTCGAGCCGGAAATCAGCCATTTAACAGCCGCGCCGCATGGGCGGCGTGATAGGTCAGCACGCCGGAGCAGCCCGCGCGCTTGAAGGCCAGCAGGGTTTCCAGCACCAGCCCGTCGCGGTCTCCGGCACCGGCCGCGACTGCCGCCTCTATCATCGCGTACTCGCCCGAGACCTGGTAGGCGAACACCGGCACCTCGAAGCGCTCCTTCACGCGGCGCACGATGTCGAGATAGGGCAGACCCGGCTTGACCATGACGCTGTCGGCGCCCTCGGCGAGGTCGAGCGCGACTTCGCGCAAGGCTTCCTCGCTGTTGCCGGGGTCCATCTGGTAGGTCTTCTTGTCGCCCTTGAGCAATCCGGACGAGCCCACCGCATCGCGAAATGGACCATAGAACGCCGAGGCATACTTGGCGGCGTAGGCCATGATCTGCACGTTGGCGTGACTCTCGCGCTCCAGCGCGGCGCGGATCGCGCCGATGCGGCCGTCCATCATGTCGGACGGGGCGATGATGTCCGCGCCGGCGGCCGCCTGGTTCAGCGACTGGGCGACCAGCGCCTCTACCGTGGCATCGTTGAGGACGTAGCCCGCGTCGTCGATCAGGCCGTCCTGGCCGTGGCTGGTATAGGGATCGAGCGCGACGTCGGTCAGCACGCCGATCTGATCGCCCACCGCGTCGCGGATAGCGCGGATCGCCTGGCACATCAGGTTGTCGGGATTGAGCGCCTCCGCCCCATCCTCGCTGCGGCGGCCGGGCTGCGTGTTGGGGAACAGCGCCAGGCATGGGATGCCCAGCGAAACCGCCTCGCGGGCGCGCGCGGCGATGCCGTCCAGCGACCAGCGTGAGACGCCGGGAAGCGAGGCGATCGGCTCCTTGACGCCCTGCCCCTCGGTGACGAACAGCGGCCAGATGAGATCGGCGGCGGTCAGCACCGTCTCGCGATGCATCGCCCGGCTCCAGGCAGTGGCGCGGGCGCGGCGGGGGCGGGCGTGTGGATAGGCAGCGGTCATGCGGCGACGCTTGCCGCAAATCGGCCCGCGCTTCAATTCCGGTTGCGCAAGTCCGCGGCAGACGCGAGCGCATGGCGGGCCAAGCGTTGAGGCTGGACGCCGCCGTGATCGGCGACGCGGTCGATCTCACGGCCAGACGCGTGGCTTAAGGTGGCGGGAGCGATTGCGCCCAGCGCGGCACCGGGCCGGATCGCCAGGATCGACGCCAGCCGCTGCTTGAACGCGCCCAGTTCGCGCTGGTCCACTTGCGGCCGCGCCGCCGCGAAGCGCAGGCCCAGCGGATTGATCGTGTGGCCGCTCTGGTAGGCCTCGAAATGCAAGTGCGGCCCGGTGGAAAGACCGCTGGAACCGACATAGCCGATTACCTGGCCGGCGCTGACGTGGGCGCCGGGGCTGACGGCGATGCGGCTCATGTGGCCATAGCCGGTGCCGTTGCCGCCGCCGTGTTCCAGCCGCACGTAGTTGCCGTGCCCGCCATGTCGACCCGCGAACGAGACCACGCCATCCGCGACCGCGAAGATTGGCGATCCATAGGCCGCGCCGAAGTCGATCCCGGCATGCATCCGCACGAAGCCCAGGATCGGGTGCCGCCGCATGCCGTAGCCCGATGTCATGTGCCCCGCGGCCGGCGCGCCGATCGCGCGCGGGGCGCTGCTGCCCGGATCGATCAGCGCGGCAGCGGCGACCATGCCACCGTCCTTGCCCCATCGCAGCAGTTGCAGCCGTGGCTTGCCGCCGCGTTCCAGCCCGGCATAAAGCAAATCGCCCAACTGGCGCTCGCCGGTGGCCGATCGCTTGTAGGCGATGACGATGTCGAACGCGTCGGTGGCGGCGAGGTCGCTTTCCAGGCTGACGTGGCGGTCGATCGCCCGCAAGTAGTCCTGGATCGCCGCGATCGGCGCACCGGCATTGCGCGCGGAGCGGTAGAGGCTGCTGCCGACCGGCCCGCGTATGCGCAGCGGCGTGGTGTCCACCGCGATCGGATGGCGCACCAGCGCCAGCCCGCCGCCCTGCCGCGCGATGCTCAGGTTCAGGTCGAAGCGGGCACGGAAATCGAGGCCCTGCAGCGCGCGTGGTGCGCCGGGAGCGGGGCGGCGTCCCAGGGTAATGTCGAAGCGGGTGCCCGGCGGGATCTGGCTGGCCGGCAGCGCCGCACCCACCAGCGCGTTGACGGCGGCGACATCGGCCGAGCCGACGCCCGCGCGGCCTAGCAAGCCGGCGAGGCTATCGCCCTGCCCCAGTGTGGCGACGAACTGCAGCGAGGGCCGCTCCGGCGTGCCGGCCAGCGGCCGCACCAGCGCCGTCGCCCCCATATGTCGGCCGCTTTCTCCACCCAGGATCAGCGGCGTGATGGTCTGGCTGCGAAATTCGTCGCGCACGGCCACGTCGGTCGGCAAGGCCACCGCCGCCTCGACTTGCGAGAAATCCGGCCACAGCGAGATTGCAAACACGCCAAGCCCCAGCATCGTGCCCAGCCCGCGCAACCAGCGCCGGCTGCCAATGTCCTCGGCCAGATCCGGCACCAGGTCGAGACCGATGCACCAGGTTTCGAAGCGATGCCGCAGAGATGGGGCCGTGGGTGCCGGCGCGGGGCGCGGCTCGTCCACAATCTGCGCGCGTACCAGCGCCGCGGGCTGCACGGAGGGTCGCTGGGCGCCCGTATCGCGCTGCTCGAATTGGCCAGGTCCCTTGAACAACCGCTTGTCCCGCTCGGCACCCGTGTCGGGCGTTCACGGCGTGCGGTTTGCCACGGGCAAGGTTAACATCCTGTCAAACATGCGCTTTCGCCTTGCACCCGCTCGCACCCTCCCGTGTGACAGCCTCGTCACGATCCTTAATTTCCCCAGTTCGGCCACGCCGTCCTGCCATTCGGCTTGCGGCGGGATCGGGGCAGTGCCACATCGTCAAGGCAATGGTTGACCAACGAACCGCTGACGCTCGCTTTTCGGATACGAGCCATGTCCGCGCCGTTCTCGGGCCGACGAACACGGGCAAGACGCACCTGGCGATCGAGCGGCTGTGCGCGCACTCCAGCGGCGCTATCGGCTTCCCCCTGCGGCTGCTGGCGCGCGAGGTCTACGATCGGGTCTGCGCCATCAAGGGCGCCAACCAGGTCGCGCTGATCACCGGCGAAGAGCGGATCGAGCCCAAGGACGCACGCTGGCTGCTCTGCACCGCAGAGGCCATGCCGGTGGTGCAGGACAAACTGGCCTTCGTCGGCATCGACGAGGCGCAGCTTTCCGCCGACCGCGAGCGCGGCCACGTCTTCACCGACCGCCTGCTCCACGCCCGTGGGCGTGAAGAAACGATGATCCTGGGATCGTCCACGCTGGAACCGATGATCAAGGCGCTGATCCCGCGCGCCGAGATCGTCACCCGCCCGCGCTTTTCGACGCTGCGCCACGCTGGCGCGCGCAAGCTGAGCCGCATCCCGCTCCGCAGCGCGATCGTCGCCTTCTCGGCCGAGCAGGTCTATGCCACGGCGGAGATGCTGCGACGGTTCCGGGGCGGCGCGGCGGTGGTGATGGGCGCGCTCAGCCCGCAGACGCGCAACGCCCAGGTGGAGCTCTACCAGTCGGGCGAGGTCGACTACCTCGTCGCCACCGACGCCATCGGCATGGGCCTCAACCTCGATATCGAGCACGTCGCCTTTGCCGGGCTTTCCAAGTTCGACGGCGTGCGCCAGCGCCGGCTGACGACCGCCGAGATGGCGCAGATCGCCGGGCGCGCGGGCCGTCACCAGAAGGACGGCACCTTCGGCACCCTGGCCGGCGGCCACCACGCGGCGGAATTCACCGACGAGGAAGTCTACGCGATCGAAGAGCATCGCTTCCCGCCACTGACCCGCCTGTTCTGGCGCGAGCCGGAGCCGCGCTTCGACAAGTTGGCGACGCTGATCGCGGATCTCGAAGCCGGACCCAACCGCCCCGAACTGGCCCCCGCCCCCGAGGCGATCGACCTCGCCGTGCTCAAGCTCCTGGCCGACGATCCGCACGTCGCCGACAGCGTGCGCACGCCGGGCATGGTCCGCCGCTTCTGGGAAGTGTGCCGCTTGCCGGACTTCCGCAGCCAGGGCCCGGAGACGCACTCGCGTTTCGTCGCGCGGCTGTGGCAGGATTTGCGCCATGGCGAGCTGGGCGCGGACTACATGGCGCAGGCGATCGCGCAGCTCGACGTCACATCGGGCGATATCGACACGCTGCAGGGGCGCATCGCCGCGATCCGGTCATGGGCCTATATCGCCCAGCGGCCCGACTGGGTGCTCGCCCGCGACGAGATGGCGGCGCGCGCCCGCGCGGTCGAGGCGCGGCTGTCCGACGCGCTGCACGGCAAGTTGACCGAGCGATTCATAAACCGTCGCACTGCGGTGCTCATGCGCAAGGTAGGCGCCGATGCCGGCATGTTGTCGGTACGCTTGGAAGATCAGGAGGTCCTTGTCGAAGGTGAGCATATCGGGTCGCTGCGCGGGTTCGCGTTCCATGTCGATCCCGGCGCCAGGCTGTCCGACCGCAAGCTGCTGCTCGCGGCGGCCGAGCGCCACTTGCCCGCCTTGCTGGAGCGCCGCGCCGCCGAATTGACCGACGAAATCCACGCGGGCACCGCCAACCTCGTGCTCGCCGACGGCAGCGTCATGCTGGATGGCGAACGCGTCGCCCAGATTGCCCGCAACCGCCCGCCGCTGTCGCCCCAGCTGCAGGTCGAGCGCGTGCTGGACATCGTGCCGGCCGAGCCGCGCAAGGCGCTGATCGCGGCGATGGAGGCGTGGCTGGAAGGCCTGTTGCAGCCGCTCGGCCCCTTGCGCCGGATCGAGGAGGCGAGCCGCAACCCCGACGCCGGGCCTGAGCTGCGCGCGCTGTTGATCGGCCTGGTCGAAGGCGGCGGCATGATCGAGCGCTTCGGCTCAGGCCTCGATCGGCTCGACAAGGACCGTCGCATGCGCCTGACGCGGCTGGGCGTGAAAGTCGGCGCGCTCGACATCTACGTGCCGGCGATGCTGCGGCCCGAAGCGATCCGGCTATGGCGCAACCTGCGGGAGAACGCCGGCACGGAAGAAGCCTCCGCCGCCGCGATGCCGCCCGCGCTCAATGCGTCGCGCGACCAGCGCCCGCGCGGCTATCGCAACCTGGGCAAACAGTTGATCCGCCTCGACATGGCCGAAAAGCTGCTGCGCGATGCCCATGCCGTGCGCATGCCGATGGGACGGCGCGCGTTCGTGCTCGACTCGGCGAAAGCGATCTCGATGGGCCTGACCGGCTCCAGCTACGATCGCCTGCTGAAGCTCGCCGGTTTCCAGCCCAGCTATCCGCGTCCCTTGCGCGAAGGCGCCTTCGGCCCACCGGCGCCGACCCGCTGGCGGTGGAAGCCCATTCGCCAGCAGCCAGCGCCGCTGGTGCCCTCCCCGCCTCCCGCGAACAGCGCCTTCGCCGCGCTGTCCGACCTCGTGCGGTAGGGGCGAAAGGAGCGCGATGCGGATCGACAAGCTCCTGTGGTACCTTCGCCTCGCGCGCACCCGCACCGTCGCGCAAGGCATGGCCGAGGATGGCCACCTGCGCGTCAACGGCCGGCGCATCGATCGCGCCCACCTCAAGATCGTGGCCGGCGATATCCTGACAGTGCCTGTCGGCCAGAGCGTCCAGGTGCTCCAGTTGCTTACGCTCCCCGACCGGCGCGGACCGGCGCCCGAAGCGCGCGCGCATTACAGAGTGCTTGACGGAACCGCCGCTGATCCCATAGCAGCCGGCACCATCGATACGTTCCAGGAAGGGTTTTCGCAGCCATGACTTATGTCGTCACCGACGCCTGCATCCGCTGCAAGTACATGGACTGCGTGGAAGTCTGCCCCGTGGACTGCTTCTACGAGGGCGAGAACATGCTCGTCATCAACCCCAGCGAGTGCATCGACTGCGGCGTGTGCGAGCCCGAGTGCCCGGCCGAAGCGATCCTGCCCGACACCGAGAGCGGTCTGGAGCAGTGGATGGAGCTGAATGCCAAGTACTCCGCCGAGTGGCCGAACCTGACCTCCAAGAAGGACTCGCCCGATGATGCGGACGAGTTCAAGGCTGTCGAAGGCAAGTTCGAAAAGTTCTTCTCGCCCGAACCCGGCGAAGGCGATTAAGCCCTACGCCTTGTCCGGTGGCATGCCGCCGCGACACTACCGATGGAACGCCTGAGGCCGATTGCACGCTTGTGCTCTCGGCACTGGCGAATTTGTCACAACAGTGCTATATCATCTGCAACTGCCGGGGCGCTCTGCCTTTTTCGGCGGTCATTTTGCAATGAGGCACGGTTCGACAAGCATACGGTTGGAATGGCGGTCTGACCGGCGGCGGAGGCATTGTCTCTCTCGGATCGCAGCATCCCCTCGTGCAGCCCGAACCTGCAGGTGAAAGGACGATACATGGCAACCAACGCCAATGCATTCGATGTTGGAGATTATGTCGTTTATCCCAAGCATGGTGTCGGCCGGGTCATCGAGCTTCAAAGTCAGGAAATCGCCGGCATGCAGCTCGAGCTGTATGTCCTCCGATTCGAAAAGGAGCGGATGACGCTCCGGGTTCCGGTGAACAAGATCGAGTCGATCGGCATGCGCAAGCTGTCCTCGGACAAGACCCTGCGCGAGGCTCTCGAAACCCTGACCGGCAAGCCCAAGGTGAAGCGCACCATGTGGTCGCGCCGCGCCCAGGAGTACGAGGCCAAGATCAACTCGGGCGATCTCGTTTCGATCGCCGAAGTGACCCGCGATCTGTTCCGCGCCGACGACCAGCCGGAGCAGAGCTACTCGGAACGTCAGATCTTCGAAGCGGCCTCTTCGCGCCTGGCGCGTGAGCTTGCGGCGATGGAGAAGACCGACGAGCCGGCAGCGCTCAAGAAGATCCTCGCGATCCTCAACGAGCATGCGCCCAAGTACTACGACACGGCGGACACGGCCGAAACGGCCTGATCGTCCACTCGCATCGATAATGCCAGAAGGGCTGCTTCCCGCCGGGAAGCGGCCCTTTTCGTTGGCGGCATGACGTTGTTCATTGCCACGCCATCCACGCCATGGCAGCGAGTGGCCATGCGTATCACCCCTGCCCTGCTAGCCCCCGTCGCCCTGTTGGCCCTCTCCGGTTGCCTGGCCAAGACCGCGCTGGATGTCGTGACCGCACCGGTGCGGGTCGCGTCCAAGGGCGTCGACTGGGCCACCACCAGCCAATCCGAATCGGACCGCAATCGCGGTCGGGACATCCGCCGACGCGAGGAGCAGCTCGGCAAGCTGCAGCGCAGCTACGACAAGCACCGCCGCCAATGCACCGCCGGCGACCAGAACGCCTGCCGCATCGCCCGTACCGAGTACGAGCAGATCCAGACGATCATGCCGACTGTCCCCTACGAGCCTCGCTAGGCCGCCGCGCGGCGCAGGCGATCGTTGATCGCCTTGCCGATGCCCTCGTCCGGGATCGGCGCTACCGCAATGCGCGCATGCGGCGATGCGGCCGCGACGTGCAGCGCGGCATAGAGACGGGCCGCTGCTTCCGCGAGATCGCCCGTCGCGGAGAGCTGAATGTGGCCTGCGACGGGGCCAAAGCCGATCAGGAACTCCTGCGCCTCTGCCTCGCGCGCATTGAGCCGCACGGGCTTGCCGGGGGCGTAATGGCTGGCAAGCTGGCCCGGAGCCTCGATTTTGTTAGAGTCGGCCGTGCTGGGCGGCCCCAGCAGCGCCATCAATGCCTCCTGCGCAATCGGGCCGGGTCGCAACACCTGCCATCCGCCGCTCTCGCGCAATGCCACGATCGTCGATTCCACGCCTTGCGCACAGGGTCCCGCATCAAGGATCAGGTCGACCCCGGTCCCGAGCGACTGCGCCACATGCGCGGCGCTGGTTGGGCTCACTCCACCACTGCGGTTGGCCGAAGGCGCGGCGAGTGGCAGCCCGGCCTCCGCCAGCACCCGGCGCATGACCGAGTGGGCCGGACATCGCACGGCCACGCTGGCCAGACCGGCGGTGACCGCAGGTGCCAGCGCAGCATCGTCGCGCAAGGGCAGCACCATGGTCAGCGGGCCGGGCCACAACGCCTCGGCCAGCGCGCGTGCCCGACCGTCGAACACGGCGTAGCGCTCGGCCTGGTCCACGTCGGCGACATGGACGATTAGCGGATTGAAGCTCGGCCGTCCCTTGGCACGGTAGATCGCCGCGACGCTCTCGTCGCGATCGGCCCTTGCCGCCAGGCCATAGACGGTCTCGGTCGGCAGCGCGACCAGCCCACCGTCGCGCAAGTGAGCCGCAGCCCGGCGCACGCCATCGTCATCGGCCGCAAGGATCAGGAGGCGACTGGCCTGGGTCATCCGCTGCGGCTATAGCGGCGCACCCGACTTGCCAAGGAAAAGCGCTGTCCATGCCCGACGCACCGGCCCAGGATGTTCCCGCGCTGCTTCTGCGCATAGCGACCGCGCTGGAACGCCTGGCTCCTCCCGCCGAGCGGACGGTCGACTGGCTGGCGCACCCTGCCTATGTCTGGTCGGAGGCCGGTGCTCGCGCTGTCTCGCGCCTGGAAGCCCCCACACTGGCCCTGCTGCGAGGAATCGACAGCCAGAAGTCGCGTGTGGTCACCAACGTCGCCCGCCTCGCCGCCGGCCACGCCGCGCACGACATGCTGCTTTGGGGATCGCGCGGCATGGGCAAGTCCGCCCTGCTGCGCGCGGCGGTGCGCGAGGCGCAAGCCGAGGACCCTTCGCGCGTCGCCCTGGTTCAGGTCGGGCAGGACGCGCTGCCCAAGGTCACGCACTTGTTCGCGGAACTCGGCCGGCAGCGCCGCGAATTCCTGGTCTTCATCGATGATCTCGGCTTCGACGACGCCGACTTGTCGGGCCCGCGCCTGCTGCGGTCATGGCTGGAGGGCGGCGTGGAAGCACGCCCCGCGAACGTCCGCCTAGCCGTCACGTCAAACCGCCGGGCGATCGTGGCCCGCTCGCTTTCGGAGCAAGACGACCCGATCAATCCGCGCGATGCCGTCGATGACCGACTCGCCCTCGCCGATCGCTTCGGCCTCTCGATCGGCTTCCACAACTGCAGCCAGGACGACTACCTCAGCATCATCGCCGGCTATGCCAGCGAGATGGGCCTGTCGTGGGAGCCCGCAGACGCGCTGGGATGGGCACAACGCCGTGGCGCTCGCTCGGGCCGAGTCGCCTGGCAATATGTCGCCGAGTTGGCCGGCCGCGCTGGACAGCCGGCCTAACTTCCGCATCTACGGCAATACGCGGTCAGGGCCTTTCTCGAAGTTACCACGAAGGGCAGCGGGCTGCGTGGGATCAACGAGCTCCTTCTGCGGCTTCATATGATCGGTCACCACCGCGCGCGGCCCTGTTGAGGGCGCGGCACCGGGTGCCACCACCCGCCAGATGATGCCGGCGGTATCATCGCTCACCAGCAGCGCGCCTGCCTTGTCCCACGCCAGCCACACCGGGCGGCCATGTGCCTTGTCGCCGCCTTGCTCGAGGAAGCCGGTCAGCACCGGCAGCGGCTTGCCACGCGGATTGCCATTGGCATCGAAAGGCACGAACACCACGTCGTAACCGGCAGGAGGCTTGCGGTTCCACGAGCCATGCCGGGCCACGAACGCCCCGTTGGCATAGCGCTCACCCATGCGGTTGCCCGCCTTGGCGAAGGTCAGCCCCAGCACGGCCGTGTGCGCGCCCATCGCGTACTCGGGCTTGCGCGTGTATTCGAGCATGTAGGTATCCATCGGCCAGGTCACACGCTCGTCGAACGTGTCCTTCCAATAGACCCAGGGCCAACCATACTGCGCCCCGACCGGCACGTTGGTCAGATAATCTGGCACCAGATCCGGGCCGAGCATGTCGCGCTCCTGCACGACCGCCCACATCTCACCGGTCGACGGATTCCAGTCCATGCCGTTGGGATTGCGCATCCCGGCCGCGTACTGCCGCCGACGACCCGCCGCCGTGTCGATCTCCCAGATCGCCGCGCGGCCTGTCTCCGCTTCCATGCCGTTGTCGGCAATGTTCGTGGCGGAGCCGACAGCCGCATAAAGCTCCTTGCCGTCGGGCGTCAGCAGCAGGTTACGCATCCAGTGATTGCCGCCGCCGGGCAGCTCCATCAACTGGCGTGGCTTGCCGACCAGCGAGGTGGCGCCGGGCGTGAACGGAAACTCCAGCACGCCATCATGGTTGGCGATGTACAGCTTGCCGTTGGCATAGGCCATGCCCGAAGGCGAGTGCATGTCGGCCTTGCGGAACACGAAGCGCTGCTCGGCCTTGCCGTCGCCATTGCCATCGCGCAGCAGCATGATTGTATCCGGAGAAGGCCCGCCAGCGCCGACTTCGCCCATGAACAGCTTCATGAAGAAGCCGACGATACCGCCTTGGCTGCCACCCGCCGGCGCGTTCGTCAGGGCCACCAGCACGTCGCCATTGGGCAGTGTCAGCATCGTGCGGGGATGATCGAGACCCTCCGCGAACCGCGCAACCGCCAGTCCTGCGCCTGGTTGCGGCGCGAGTGTAGGTCCCCAGCCTGAAGGCTTGGCCAGGCTGACGCTCGGGATCGTCTGGGCTTTCGGTTCGACCAGTAGCGGATCGACGCCGGTTGTCGCCAGGCTCGCGAGATTCGAACGATGGGCCAGTTGCAGGTAGGCCACCAGCCCTCCCACCACCAGGACGACTGCGACGAGGATGATGAGCGCCTTGCGCTGCCAGCTTTTCATGCCATCGAAGATAGTCCGAGCCGTACTAGGCGGCAACCGTCCCGCGTCCTATGTGAACGCCCATGTTCGATCTTGCCCCCGATCCCGACCTGCCCAAGCCTCAGCAGTACGCCGAGCTTGCCCGCTCTGCCGCCTCCCTAGTCACCGGCGAGAAGGACGCGGTCGCCAACATGGCCAACATCGCCGCGCTGATCTGGCTATCGGTCCCGACCTTGAACTGGGCCGGGTTCTACCGAGTGATCGACAAGGAGCTGGTGCTGGGCCCGTTCATCGGCAAGCCGGCCTGCATCCGCATCCCGTTCGGCCAGGGTGTATGCGGTACGGCCGCCGCCACGGGCGTGACCCAGCTCGTTCCGGACGTGCACGCCTTTCCTGGCCACATCGCTTGCGACGCGGCGAGCCGCTCGGAACTTGTGGTGCCGGTCATGGTCGGCGGGATGGTACGCGCGGTGATCGATCTCGACAGTCCCCGGCCCGATCGCTTCAGCCAGGAGGATGCCGAGGGCCTGGAAGCGCTGGCGCGGATCGTGGCCGAGTTCCTCTAGTTACCTGATCGGCTCACCCTGCCCCGAAACGGGACGGCCTTGCGATCGGACCGCGAGACCCTTGGTCTTGCGCGGATCACAGTGCTAAATTTCACGTTAAGCCGGCAGTCCGGTACATGCACGTGAAAGGATTGCCGATGTTGCGCCACTCAGGACTCTCGCGGATGCTCTTCGCCACGGCTACGGCAGGGGCATTGCTCGCGTCAGGTGCAGCCAGCGCCCAGGATGGCGGTGGCTGGCGCAATGGTAGCTGGTATGGCGACGGCGCGCCGCGAACTGCGCCGCCAGCACCCATCGTCGATGATCGCGGCGTCCCTCCCTATCGTCAGGATCAGAGCGATTGGGAGGCTCAACGCGTCGCCCAGCCCGGGCGGGAGGCTTGGCTCGCGGATTGCCGTAGCCGGGTGGCGTCGCGTGACAAGGGCGTCGGGGGTGCTGTAATTGGCGGAGTGGTTGGGGGCGTCGCAGGCAATCGCATCGCCGGGCGCGGCAATCGCGTGGTCGGCACCGTTGCCGGTGCAGCAGTGGGCGCGGTGGCAGGGTCGGCGATCGATCGCGCGGAAGACCGTGGCCGCAATCGCGACGAATGCGAGGCATACTTGGACGACTACTATACACGCTACGCTGCCGGCGAATTCAACCGAGGCTATCCGCAGTACGATCAGGGCTACTATCAACAGCCCGGCTACGGGGTGAGCTATGCCCCTGCCTACGGTTATCCCGCTGCGGGATGCTGCGGTCAGGCGCCGGTCATGATGGTGCCGGTTCAGCAGGCCCAGCCGCAATGCACCGAGACAGTCGAGTACGTCTACGAGGACGTACCGGTTCATCGTCGCGCTTACCGGCCTGCCGTCAAGCGTACCAAGGTCGTTGCGGACAAGCGCATCCGCGTAAAGTGAGCCAAATCTTCTCGGCGCGGGACAAGCCTTCCGCGCCGAGAAGCGTCAGATCGATCCGCCGGTGAGGCGCTGGCAGACCAAGTCAAGCTGGTCGAGCGTGGTATAGCGGATCGTGACCGTACCTGATTTGGGATCGGCATCTCCCTGGATGCGCACTGGCAAACCCAGGAACTCCTCGAGATGATTCTGAACCGCGACGATGTCGGCATCATCCGCAGCGTTCCGAGGTGACCGGGCTTTACGCACGGTCGCCTCGCCGCGTGACTTGCGGCGCACCAGTTTCTCGACTTCGCGGACGGACATCTGCTTGGAGACGGCCGCTTCGGCAATCTCCTCGGCCTCTTCCGACCCGATCAACGCCCGCGCGTGCCCCATCGACAAGGAACCCTGTTCCACCAAAGTGATGACGGGTTCCGGCAATGAGAGAAGACGCTGAAGGTTGGCGACATGGCTGCGGCTCTTGTCGACCATTCGGGCGATCTCAACCTGGGTCAGGCTCTCACCTTCGGCCAACCGATTGTAAGCCCGAGCCTCCTCGATCGGATTGAGATCCTCACGCTGAAGGTTCTCGATAAGTGCCAGCGCCATGACGTCGCGCTCACTCAAGTCGCGGACAAGGGCAGGAATTTCATGAAGCTGCGCCTTCTGCGCCGCTCGCCAGCGCCGCTCGCCAGCGACAAGTTGATAGCTTCCGTCGCGCAACAGCCGAACGACTACAGGCTGGATCACGCCACGCTGCGCGATCGACGCCGCGAGTTCATCCAGTGCCGCTTCGTCAAAATGACGACGAGGCTGATCAGGGTGAGGACTGATCTTCGCCACCGGAAGCATGGCCAAGCCATCACGTTGCGGCGTGTCGTCAATGCTCGATCCTGGCGATGGTTCGACCGCCGCTTCCCGGCGGGTCTCGCCTAGCAAGGCACCAAGGCCCCTGCCCAGCCCTTTTGGCTTTGACTTGGCGGCGACGTTTACTGCGGCGTCCTCGCTCATGCAGCCTTCCTCTCTTCGGGCAAGCGGGTGATCAATTCGCGGGCCAAGGCGATATAGGCCCGGCTGCCCGCACAAGCATGGTCGTAGATCAGGGCCGGCACACCATGGCTCGGAGCTTCCGAGAGACGAACGTTGCGCGGAATGGTCGTCTCGAACACAAGCTTGCCGAGGCACGATCGAACATCGTCAGCCACTTGGTCGGTCAGGCGATTCCGGCGGTCGAACATCGTCAGCGCGATGCCTATGATCCCGAGATCGGGATTGAACCGCTGCTGCACCCGATCGACCGTGGTGAGCAACTGGCTCAAACCTTCCAGGGCGAAGAACTCGCACTGCAAAGGGACCAGGAGCGTATCGGCCGCTGTCAACGCATTCAGCGTCAGGAGCCCGAGCGACGGTGGGCAATCGATCAAGCAGACGTCATAGCCCAGATCGGGCCTGAGCGCTTTTTGCAGCCGCTGCGCTCGATCATCGAATGCGACCATCTCGACTTCAGCGCCCGACAAGTCGACCGTGGCGGGACACAAGTCCAGCTTCGGAATGGCCGTGGGCATGATGCATTGCTCGATCGGTGTGCGATCCACGAGCACGTCATATGTCGATCGCTCCCGCTGCGCCGGTCCGATGCCTATGCCAGTAGAGGCATTGCCTTGCGGATCGATGTCGATGAGAAGCGTCTTCCATCCTGTCGCCGCCAAAGCCGTCGCGACGTTGATGGCGGTGGTGGTTTTGCCCACCCCACCCTTCTGATTGGCAATGGCGATGCGGATCATGGTTCAGCCTTTCCCGGCAGCTAACCTGCCCACGATAATGCCGGCATGGGGATCTGTGATGGAAGGTTCCACGTGGAACGTATGGTTCCATCCGTGTAGCTCTTCCACTTCTTGCACTGCTGAGCGCCCTTTCGGCAATAACCACAAGGTGCGCTTTGTGGAAAACCTACCTGCCAATGCCAGAAGAGTGTCCAAAGGCGCAAACGCACGTGCCGAGATCACGTCGACAGATGAAGTCGGAACAGCTTCGAGCTTTTGACCAACAACGGTCATATTTGTCAGTTCGAGCTCTGCAGCCACACGTTCGAGCCATGTGATCCGACGGCGGCGTGACTCGACGAGCGTCATTGCAATGTCATCACGAATAATAGCCATCACCAGACCTGGGAAGCCGGCACCAGTCCCGAGGTCTAGCCAACGACAGTCTGTTCCACGTGGAACATGTGAATGAAGCTGGGCACTGTCTGCAATGTGGCGTTGCCATACATGATCGAGCGATGACGCTGACACGAGGTTCTGCTGTGTGTTTTCAACACGCAGCAAATCGATGAAGTGCGCCAGCCGAGTCATGGCAGCGTCGCTAACGCCGCTTGTTTTCAACCAGTTCTGCGCGTGTTGCTCGCTTTCCATCATGCCGCGCGTCGCTGCGCATGCACCAAGAGTGCTGACAACGCCGCCGGCGTCACACCCGGCACTCTCCCCGCCGCCGCGAGATTTTGAGGCCGTGCAGCGGCGAGACGTTCGACCATCTCGGTCGACAACCCAGGTACCGAGGCAAATGGATATTCGTCGTTCAGCTGCAATCCTTCACTCGCGCGCAACTCGCGGATCTCACGTGCTTGTCTCTCGACATAGGGAGCATAGAGTCGATCTTCTTCAATCTCGTACCGCAAAGACTGATCGATCATCTCGGCATCGATCGAGGAGTCATCCTCCAGCGCCCGCTTACGCTCACATCGACGCTCAAACCAATCGGCTCTCGCCTGGCCGATCGCGCCTACCTTCAATCCTATGGGCGTAAGACGCGTAGAGGCATTGTTGGCCCGTAGTTGCAGGCGATACTCTGCGCGGGCGGTCAGCATGCGGTAAGGCTCCGTCACGCCTTGCAAGGTGAGGTCATCGATCATGACAGCCAGATAGCTGTTGGCGCGATCAAGCGCCGGCTTCTCTCGACCTAGGACATGACAGGCTGCATGCATGCCCGCAATGAGGCCCTGCGCGGCAGCCTCTTCATAACCCGTCGTACCGTTGATTTGTCCGGCACAGTACAGACCGTCCAGATCCTTCAGCTCCAGCGATGGTCGAAGCGCACGAGGATCGATGTGGTCGTATTCTACCGCGTAGCCGGGCACCGCCATGGTGACCTCTTCCAACCCAGCCATGGTGCGCAACATCGCGAGTTGAACGTCCACCGGCAGAGAAGTGCTGATCCCATTGGGATAAACAAGGTGGGTGTCCAACCCCTCCGGCTCGAGAAACACCTGATGCCCGTCGCGATCTGCGAAGCGATGGATCTTGTCTTCGATGGAGGGACAGTATCGCGGCCCCCTCCCCTCGATCGCACCTGAGAAGAGGGGTGATCGATCCAAGTTTGCGCGGATCACGTCGTGTGACCGTTCATTGGTACGGGTGATCGCGCAGAAGACTTGCGGAGCGAGCCGCCGCTCGGTCATCGGCGACATCGTCCAAGGATCGCTGTCCGACGGCTGTTCGTCCAACCGAGACCAATCAATGGTCCTACCATCGAGCCGGGGAGGAGTTCCGGTCTTTAAACGAGCAATGGGCAAGCCGGCCCCGCGAAGCTGGGCGCTCAACGTCTGCGCACTCGCCTCCCCAACGCGGCCTCCGGGGAAGCGCTCCTCGCCGCGGAACATTTCGCCACCCAGGAAGGTGCCAGTGCACAGGATCGTTGCCTGTGCTGTCAGCCGCTGTCCGTCAGCAAGGCCAACACCGGTTACTCGCGACCCGGATATCGACAGCATGGCTGCTTCGCCCGCGATGATCTCGATCTTGCCTTGCATGCCCAGACGGCGCTGAATTGCCGCCTTGAACATCTTGCGATCCGCCTGCACACGTGGGCCTTGCACCGCGCTGCCTTTGGAGCGGTTCAGCATGCGATAATGGATCGCGGCAGCATCTGCGGCTTGGCCGATGAGACCATCGAACGCGTCAACCTCGCGGACAAGATGCCCCTTCCCCAATCCCCCGATTGCGGGATTGCAACTCATGGCCCCGATGGTTGACAGATCAAAGGTCACCAATGCGACGGACGCGCCCATGCGCGCGGCGACGGCGGCGGCTTCACAGCCAGCATGGCCACCGCCGATTACGAGAACATCGTAAGATTGCATTTTGCCCACATAGCGCAATTGGCTTGGATGGTCGACATCCGTAAGCGCGCTCGTAAACCGCTAGCTCAACGTTCCACGTGGAACATCACTTGCCGATGCAAAACCGGCTAAACAAAGTGTCGAGCATATCTTCTGTTGCTGCTCGCCCCAGGATCCGGTCGAAGGCGAGGCGTGCTGTCCGCATCGCTTCGCCCACGATCAAGGCATCGGTTGCACGTGCCGCCTCTTCGATGGCCAGCTTGGCAGCTTCCATGAGCTCCCGCTGGCGTGTGTTCAACGCATGTAGACTCGGTCCGGCCATGGTTTGTCTGGCAAGCGCGACAAGATCCTCGCGTAACCCGATGATCCCCTGCCCGGTCTGAGCCGAGACACGATGCCTAGGCGACACCTTTGCTGGTCGGTTCGGTACATCGGCAAAGCTTTCGATTTCCCACACCAGCTTGCCCGCTGCCGCACCCTCGTCGCCCAGCCACAAGACCAGATCAGCCTGTTCCAGGGTGAGGCGCGCCCGCTGAATGCCGATGACTTCAATGACGTCATCGGTGTGCTCGCGGAGGCCCGCCGTGTCCGCAAACAGGAACGGCACTCCGTCAAGGGCAACAGGGCGTGTGAGTACATCGCGCGTCGTACCGGCGATCGGAGCCGTGATCGCCGCTTCATGCTCGACCAGCGCATTGAACAGACTGCTCTTGCCGGAGTTCGGCGGACCGGCCAGCACCACGCGAAAGCCCTCCCGCAGCTGCTCCGCCCTTGGCGCTTCGATGGCCGCCGTGAGTTCGTCGGCAAGACCTTGAAGATCGTCAGCAAACCCCGGTGGCAGTTGCTCGACGTCCTCTTCGTCACCGAAGTCCAGTGTCGCTTCCAGCGCTGCGGACGCAATCAGCACCCGATCCCGCCATCCGCAAACTTGTGTCGAAAACGCGCCGCTTGCCAGCGACAAAGCATGCCGGCGTTGCAGTTCGGTTTCGGCGGTAAGCAGATCGGCGAGCCCCTCGGCTTCTGCCAAGTCGATCCGACCATTAGCGAATGCTCTGCGCGTGAACTCTCCCGGCGTGGCCTTGCGCAAACCGGGCAGATTTCCCAATGCGCGCTCCACGGCCATGACCACCGCACGTCCGCCATGCAGATGAAGCTCGGCCATGTCCTCCCCGGTCGCCGTGGCGGGACCTGGAAACCACAGGACCAATGCCCTGTCGAGAAGCTCACCGTCAGAAGCACGAAGCGCGCGAACACTGGCCATGCGCGGTTCGGGTAGTCGACGGCCCAGGGCGACTAACGTCTTTCTGGCAGCGGGACCGCTGATGCGGATCACCGCGATCCCCGCAGGCGGCGAACCGCTGGACAGGGCGTAGACGGTATCGTTCACAACAACCTAGACCGCGATGACGCCAGAGATGTCAGTCGCTGTCCTTCTTCGGGGGTGTGCTGGCCGACTTCGCCATCGATGCACCGCTATCCATGAACTGCTGGAACAGCTTCATGCCGAACTGCCCCATGGGTGCCATCTGCTTTACCAGATCCTGCATCTGATCGACATTGCCGACGCCCTGCATGGCCTTCGTCACCGCATCGACATAGACGTCGTTCGCCCGTGTGACATCGGGAAGCCCCAGGAAACGTCGCGCCTCTTCCGGAGAGCAATCTACCTCGACATTGACCTTCATCGGGCTCTCCTGCGCTTTATCTATGACCCTGCTGACACAAACGCATGGCAAAGTCCATTGTACCGGCATACCTCATGCCAAACCCGAGGAGAGCCCGATGACCACGAACACGCAGATACCCACTCTCGATGCTGACGCAATGATCCCCGCCTACGTCGTCGAGCCGGAGGGCACCCCACGCGGTGCGATCATCGTGCAGCAGGAGATTTTCGGCGTAGATGCAGGCATCCGCAAGAAGTGTCAGGATTGGGCGGATCGTGGCTATCTCGCCGTGGCGCCCGACACCTTCTGGCGTCAGCAGCCTGGGATCGAACTGGATGCCGATGTGCCGGAGCAGTTCAACGAAGCGATCGGCTACATGACGAAGCATGACTTCGACCTGGGTATCCGCGATATCGAGGCGGTCATTCATTGGATCCGTCGTGAACGCGCCATCCCCAAGGTCGGCTTGGTGGGCTTCTGTATGGGTGGTCGCGTAGCCTACATGGTCGCCGCTCGTACCGATATCGACGCGTCCGTCGGCTACTATGGCGTCATGATCGATCAGATGCTGGGGGAGAAGCATGCAATAGCCAAGCCGCTGATGCTTCACATTCCCACGGCGGATCATTTCGTCGGACCCGACGCGCAGAAGGCGATCCACGAGAGCCTCGACGATCATCCTCGGGTGACACTCCATGATTACGAAGGCCTCGATCATGGCTTTGCCGCCGAGATCGGATCACGCCGGGACGAAGCAGGCGCCACCCTCGCCGATCAACGCACCGTTGCCTTCTTCGCCGAGCACGTGGGGTAACCATGCGCGCTGTGAGCCAAATATATGCAGGAATGGCCGGCATGATCGATCGGTGCTGCCGGGTTAATCCAAAGCCCGGCGGCGTCGATGCGCTCGGCCGCGACGCCTGCGGCAATGCTCTTAGCGGATCACCGTGGTAGACCACGTCGGCTCGCCGCTGAAGGTCGTACGAGTCCATGCCAGGCGTGCGCCGCGTCGCATTCTAAACGAGTTTGCCCAAGCCTTGCTGAGGGCCTCAAGCGACAAGAGGCGGCGGATCTAGAGGACATCGAAAGGCGCCATAGACCCTTCGTTGGCCAGTTATGACAGCGAGTCGCTGCTGGCAAACCGGCTAGCTTATTGAAGGGTGGTCGATCAGAGCAAAGCTCTGACCGACACGTCCGGGCACAAGACGCTGGAGGATGGGCATACAACCGACACGCCGGTAATGCTGCCCAAGCCCCCCTGACGCGTTAGATCAGCGTCCCGACGCCGAGCTGCGGATCGACCCAACCCTCGTAGATCATCTTGCCGGCGACGTAGAGGATCACGGCCAGGCCGATCCAGGCAATCCAGCGGAAGCGCTCGATGTAGCGCGCGATCACGTTGGCCGCGAGGCCCATCAGCGCGACGGCGAAGATCAGGCCGACGATGAGGATACCGGGATGATCTCGCGCCGCACCGGCCACGCCGAGAACGTTGTCGATGCTCATCGACACGTCGGCGATTGCGACCGAAATGGCGGCACCGGCGAAGGACTTGGCCGGTTTGACGCCGGAGTGCTCATCGCCCTCGATCTCGGGCGACTCACCAGAACCGGTGTTCGAAGCCAATTCGCGATACATCTTCCACGCTACCCAGAGCAGCAGCAGACCGCCGGCAAAAACCAGCCCGACGATGCCGAGCAGCCAGGTGACGATCAGCGCGAAGCCGATCCGCAGGACCAGCGCGGCGATCACGCCGATCAGGATGACCTTCTTGCGCTGCTCCGTCGGCAGGCCAGCGGCAAGCGAACCCACGACGATGGCGTTGTCCCCCGCCAGCACCAGATCGATCATCAAGACCTGCAGGAACGCCGCCATCGCCGCCGGCGTGCCGATGTTCGAGAAGTCGTTGACGATATGGCCCCAGATCTCCGCCGGCCCTCCCAAGGAGGGTGCGGCGGAGGCGGTCTCGGCAAGCGTCAGCAGCAGGTTCACAAATTCGCCCTCTTACTGGTTCATCGTCGCGAAGAAGTCTTCGTTGGTCTTGGAATCCTTCATCTTGTCGAGCAAGAACTCCATGGCGTCGATGGTTCCCATCTGCATGAGAATACGCCGCAGAACCCACATCTTGCTGAGCTGATCCTTGGGAACCAAGAGCTCTTCCTTGCGGGTACCCGACTTGCCGACATCCAGCGCGGGGAAGATGCGCTTGTCGGAAACCTTGCGGTCGAGGATGATCTCGGAGTTGCCGGTACCCTTGAACTCTTCGAAGATGACCTCGTCCATGCGGCTGCCGGTGTCGATCAGCGCGGTGGCGATGATCGAGAGCGAACCGCCCTCCTCGATGTTGCGCGCTGCGCCGAAGAAGCGCTTGGGACGCTGCAGCGCATTGGCGTCGACACCGCCGGTCAGCACCTTGCCGGAGCTCGGCACCACGGTGTTGTAAGCGCGGCCCAGGCGCGTGATCGAGTCGAGCAGGATGACAACGTCACGCTTGTGCTCGACCAGGCGCTTGGCCTTTTCGATCACCATTTCGGCGACCTGGACGTGGCGCTGAGCGGGCTCGTCGAAAGTCGAGGAAATGACCTCGCCCTTGACCGAACGCTGCATGTCGGTGACTTCCTCGGGCCGTTCGTCGACCAGCAGAACGAGCAGGAACACCTCGGGGTGATTGTCGGTGATGGCCTTGGCCATGTTCTGCAGCAGCACGGTCTTGCCGGTGCGCGGCGGCGCCACGATCAGCGCGCGCTGGCCCTTGCCCTGCGGGCTGATGAGATCAATCACCCGCGCCGACTTGTCCTTGACGGTCGGATCGACGCAATCGAGGTTCAGACGCTCGTTGGGATAGAGCGGGGTCAGGTTGTCGAAGTTGGTGCGATGGCGGACCATGTCGGGATCGTCGAAGTTGACCTTGGTCAGCTTGGTGATCGCGAAGTACCGCTCGCCGTCGCGCGGTGCCCGGATCTCGCCCTCGACCGTGTCGCCGGTGCGCAGGCCCCATTTGCGGACCTGATTGGGCGAGACGTAGATGTCATCAGGCCCGGCCAGATAGTTCGCCTGCGGGCTGCGCAGGAAGCCGAAGCCATCGGTCAGCACTTCGATGGTGCCCAGACCCATGATCTCCTCGCCGTCCTCGGCGACTTCCTTGAGGATGCCGAACATGAGGTCCTGGCGGCGCATGGTGGAGGCGCCTTCGACACCGAGTTCTTCGGCCATTTCGACCAGCTCGGCCGGGGTCTTCTGCTTGAGTTCTTTAAGATGCATGGGTGAAGTCTTTGTCTGATCCGGATGGATATGGAAGATGGCCGGCGGACCGATGGGCTTGGGGAAAGCGGATCCGGGCAAGACATGGCAAAGCCGTGCCGCCCTGTGCCGGAGCATGGCTTAGATAAGCGAGGTCCCGGCGCCGGTCAACGTCTCTCGAAAAACCGCGAAGCGCGGCGCGAAGCCGATCAGAACGGCTTCACGACCACCAGGATGACAATGACGGCAGCGGCGATGCCGGGCACTTCGTTGAGCAGGCGCAGCTGCTTGCCGGTCAGTCGGCGCTCACCCTTGGCCAGCTTCTTGGAATAGCCGACCATCCAGCCATGATAGCCGCTCAGCAGCAGCACGAACAACAGCTTGAGGTGAAGCCAGCCGGCCACCCACCAGTTGCCGCTGGACGCCAGCGCGATGCCAAGGATCCAGACCAGGATCAGTGCCGGCGTCAGGATGATCTTGCGCAGCTTGGCCTCGCGATCGACCCAGCGGCGTTCCTCAGCCGAGCCCGGCTCGCTTTCCTGGTGATAGACGAAGTAGCGCGGCAGCATGAACAGACCCGCCATCCAGAAGATGACGAAGATGACGTGGCCGGCCTTGAGCCAGAGATAGATCATCGCGAGCAGCTCCATGTGGGTCTTTTAGCGCATCGCGCGCCCGTGTCAGCCCGCCCAGCCGCGAACGGTGGCGAGCACGCGCTCGACATGGGGAATGGGCGTATGCTGGCCGATGCCGTGGCCCAGGTTGAACACGTGCGGACGATCGGCGAACGCCTCAAGGATGCGACGAGCCTGGTGGTCGAGTTCGTCGCCGCCCGCAAACAGCAGTAGCGGATCGAGATTGCCCTGCACCGGCATGCCCGCCGGGATCGTCTGGGCGGCCCATACCGAGTCGATCGTCTCGTCCAGACCGAGAGCGTCCACTCCGGTTTCGCGGGCGTAAGCAGGAAGTTTCTCGCCCGCACCTTTGGGAAATCCGATCACTGGCACACCCGGATGGCGCTGGTGGATGGCGGCGGTGATCGCCGCGTTGGGAGCGATCACCCAGCGCTCGAACTCTTTGGGAGCGAGACTGCCAGCCCAAGAGTCGAACAGCTGTACCGCTTCGGCGCCGGCTTTGATCTGGCCGGATAGATACTCGACGGTGACGGACACGATCGCGTCGATGATCGCTTGGAAGCCGATGGGATCGCCATAAGCCGTCGCGCGGGCGTCATGCTGGTCGCGACTGCCTTCGCCGGCGACCATGTAGGTGGCGACGGTCCAGGGGCTACCGGCAAAGCCCAGCAACGTCGTCTCTGGGCCCAAGCCCGCCCGTACCTTGGCCACGGTCTCGTAGATGGGCGATAGGCGCTCTGGCACGGCTTGCAGGCTCGCCAGCGTGGCATCGACCAGGCGTGGCGAGAGCCGAGGCCCCTCGCCCGCCAGGAACGCCAGGTCCTGCCCCATCGCATAAGGCACGATCAGGATGTCCGAGAACAGGATCGCACCATCGAAGCCGAACCGGCGGATGGGCTGCAGCGTCACCTCGGCGGCGGCATCGGTGTCATAGACCAGCGCGAGGAACCCGCCCTTATCCGCTCGCAAGGCGCGATACTCGGGCAGATAGCGGCCCGCCTGGCGCATCAGCCATACGGGACGGGGCTTCGCGTTTTCGCCGCGCAGGACGTTCAGGAGCAGGCCGGGCATCGCTTCGTTCGGGTCCCACTTAAATAAAAGAGATTCTTAAAGAGAGGATGATGGAGTCTGTTGGCCCTGTGGATACTGGGGACGACGCGGCCTTGCCCGATTTGTCCGGGGTTGAACAGCCTCCCCTTGTGACTGCGACTCCCCTGCCCGTCATCGTCAAGCGAAGGTTGTTCGCCTTATCCCCAGGCTGTGCAGGAACGCTTTGGCCTGTCCGTAACTCGACGGTCGGCAGGCCGCTAGCGGGAGCGGAATCGCCATGTCCGGTTGTCACCCGATTACTCCCGTGGTTTATGGCCCCGCTATCCACAGGGCTGCCGACAGGGCGGCCAGATGAGCCCGAGCAGAGACCTTCATGGCGCGTTTCCACCTTCATCTGCTGTCGGACTCCACCGGCGAAACGCTGGAAATGATCGCGAAGGCCGCCCTCGCCCAGTTCGATGATACCGACGTGGTGCGCCATTTCTGGCCGATGGTCCGCTCGCAGCAGCATCTCGACCGGATCATGGGCGAGATCGCCGCCAATCCCGGCCTCGTCTTCTTCACTCTGGTCAACGACGAGACGCGCGGCAAGCTGGAGGCGCGCTGCCAGAGCCTGGGTCTGCCTGCGATCGCCGTGCTCGATGGCGTGACCGACGCCCTCGAAGGCCTGCTCGGGCAGGAGGCCAAGGGTCGGCCAGGCCGTCAGCACAAGCTGGACGATGCCTACTTTGCCCGGGTCGACGCGATCCAGTTCACCATCGCCCATGACGACGGCATCGGCTGGGAGAACTGGGAGGAGGCCGACATCGTGCTCGCCGGCGTGTCGCGGTCGTCCAAGACACCGACCAGCATCTATCTCGCCAATCGCGGCTACAAGGTCGCCAATATCCCGATCGTGGTGGAAAGCCCTCCCCCGTCCTTGCTGTTCGCCTTGAAGCATCCGCTGGTGGTCGGGCTGACGACCGCGCCCGAGCGCCTGATCGCGATCCGCCGCAATCGCCTGCTCTCGCTCAGCCAGTCGCCCGATACCGACTACGTCGACCAGGCCAAGGTCGAGAGCGAGTTGAAATACGCTCGGCGCATGTTCGCGGACAACTCGTGGCCGGTGATCGATGTCACCCGTCGCTCGATCGAGGAGACGGCGGCGGCCGTCATCAACTTGTTCAACGAACGCGTCGCATCCGGCGAGCAGACGCCCAGTGGACCACGCCCGATATGATCCTTGCCTCCAAAAGCGCCTCTCGTCAGGCGATGCTGACCGCTGCTGGCGTGCCGTTCACGGCGATCGCCGCCGATGTCGACGAGCGTGCGATCGAAGCGGAGCTTGGGGTCGCCACTCCACCGCGCGAGGTGGCGCTCGCGCTGGCGAGAGCCAAAGCGTTGGCGGTATGCGGCCAGGCGCCGGACGAACTGGTGCTGGGCAGCGATTCGCTGGTTGAATGTGGCGGGCGACGGTTCGACAAGCCGGAGAGTCGCGCCGCCGCCGCCAAACACTTGCGGTTCTTTTCCGGCCGCGTCCTGCACTTGCATAGCGCCGCCGTGCTGGCGCGCAACGGCGAAGTCCTGTGCGCCGACGCTAACTTTGCCTCCTTACATGTCGTCGACCTCTCCAACCGTTTCATCGACAGCTATCTGGATCACGAATGGCCGGCGGTTTCCGGTTGCGTCGGCGTGTTCCGCATCGAGGGGCGCGGTGTGCAGCTGTTCCACGCGATCGAGGGCGATCACTTCACGGTGCTGGGCATGCCGCTGCTGGCCGTCCTGGCATCGTTGCGCGAACTGGGCGAGTTGCAGCAATGAGCGCGGCCTATGCCGAAGTGATCGGGGATCCGATCGCGCAATCGAAGTCGCCGGTGATCCATGGTTTCTGGCTGGAGCGGCTGGCGATCGAGGGCGAATACCGCCGCTGCCACGTCACGGCTGCCGACCTTACCGACTATCTCGCCAGACGCCGCGATGATCCCGCCTGGCGCGGGTGCAACGTGACGATGCCGCACAAGCAGGCGGTGCTACCATTGCTGGACGTCATCGATCCCCTGGCTCGCCGGATCGGGGCAGTGAACACGATCGTGCGCGATGACGCTGGGCGGCTTTGTGGCTTCAACACCGACGCGCCGGGCTTCCTGGAGCCTCTGCGCGATGTCCTGGCGCAGACGCACTTGTTCCGCATGGCGCGCGTCCTCGGCACTGGCGGTGCGGCAAGGGCGATCGTGGCAGCGCTCGCTGATGCCGGCTTCGTCATTGTCCTGGCCGGGCGCGACCCGGCCAAGGCACGCGCCTTGCTGGATGAGCTGGCGCCGACGGGTGAGCACCATGCCATAAGTCTCGACCACTTCGCCGATCCGACCGATTTCGCCTTTGATGATCGCGAGCAGCTGTTCGACCTCGTCGTCAACGCCAGCCCGCTGGGCATGGCCGGACAGCCGCCGCTGGCCTTCGACTTCAGCCATGCGCCACCCGCCAGCCTGGTCTACGACATCGTCACCAACCCCGTCGACACACCCTTCCTGCAGCAGGCCCGTGCCGCCGGCTTCCCGACCATCGATGGCCTGTCGATGCTGATCGGGCAAGCCGATGCCGCTTTCACCCGCTTCTTCGGTGCCTCTCCACCTCGCGAAGAGGACGCCGCGCTACGCGTCCGCATCCAGTCGTGACCGGATCCAAGGTACTCGGCCTCACCGGCTCGATCGGCATGGGCAAGTCGACCGTCGCCGGCATGTTGCGCGACCTGGGCGTGCCGGTGTTCGACGCCGATGCCGCCGTGCATGCGCTGCAGGGGCCGGATGGGGCATTGCTCCCGCGGATCGAGGCGGCCTTTCCTGGCAGCACCGGACCCCGTGGCGTCGACCGCCCGAAGCTAGGCGCCATGGTCTTCGGCGATCCCGCACGGCTCGCCCAATTGGAAGCGATCGTCCATCCTGCCGTGGCTGAAATCCGCCGCACGTTCCTCCGCGACCATGCCGACCGGCCGCTCGTCGTGCTCGACATCCCACTGCTGTTCGAAAAAGGCGGAGCGCCGGGGATCGATGCCGTCGCCGTGGTTTCCGCACCGGCCGAGGTGCAGCGCGCCCGCGTGCTGGCCCGACCAGGCATGACCGAGGACAAGTTCGCGCAGATCCTGGCGCTGCAGGTGCCCGATGCCGAGAAGCGAGCCCGGGCGGACTTCGTCCTCGACACCGGCACCGATCTTGCCACTACGCGGGCCGAGGTGGAACGCCTCGTACGCGAGTTTGCGACCGCCCTTTAATCCTCGCGGGACTTGCGCCACCCGAGCGGTGCGTCGATATGGAATGGCATGCGTGAGATCATCTTCGACACCGAGACCACCGGGCTAGATCCCCGTACTGGCGACCGGATGGTGGAGATCGGCTGTATCGAGATGTTCAACCGGATCCTCACCGGCCGCACCTTCCACGCCTACTTCAATCCCGGCCGCTCGATGCCGGCCGAGGCGGAGGCGGTGCATGGCCTTTCGGACGTGTTCCTGTCCGACAAGCCTCGCTTCGCGGAGCGGGTGCACGAATTGCTGGAATTCATCGCCGACAGCCCGCTGATCGCGCACAATGCCGGGTTCGACTTCGGCTTCCTGGACGCGGAACTGGGCCTATGTGGGCACCCGCCCGTCTGTCGCACCCGCATGATCGACACCGTGGCCTTGGCGAAGGTCCGCCATCCCGGCGCCAAGCTGTCGCTCGACGCCTTGTGCAGTCGTTACGGCATCGATCGCAGCCACCGCACCAAGCATGGCGCGCTGCTCGATGCGGAGCTGCTGGCGCAAGTCTATGTCGAGCTGTGCGGCGGCCGGCAGATCGGCCTCGAACTCAGCGCCGAGAGCGCCACCGCCAATGTCGTCAGCCACGTCATGCAACGTCGGGAGCGGCCATTCCGCGCGCCGCGCGTTCATACCGCGAGCACTGAGGAACTGGCGGCGCATCTCGGGTTTCTGGCCACGATCGATACGCCGATCTGGTCCACTTGAAGTTTCAACAAAGGAGAGAACGCCCATGGATATCCGCGTTTCCGGCCATCAGGTCGACACGGGAGAAGCGCTGCAAAGCCATGCCAACGAGCGTCTCGCGGCGATGGTGGAAAAGTACTTCAGCCGTGCGCTATCCAGCCACGTGACGTTCGGCAAGGCGCCGGCCGGCGCGTTCCGCTGCGACATCATCATGCATGTCATGCAGAACCTGGTGCTCAAGGGCACCGGCATCGCCCAGGAGGCGCACCCCGCGTTCGATCAGGCCGCCGAGAAGATCGACAAGCAGCTGCGTCGCTACAAGCGCCGGCTGGTCGATCGGCACGAGCAGAGCGTCCACGCGATGGCGGCCGAAGATGCGTCGTACACCATCTTCGAAGAGCAGCCCGAACAGGACGATACCGAGGCGGATGCGCCGCTGGTCATTGCCGAGACGCGGGTCGACGTGCCCGAAGCCACGGTTTCGGATGCGGTCATGATGCTCGACTTGCGTAACACCACCGCTTTGCTGTTCAAAAATGCTGGTACCGGTCGCCACAATATGGTCTATCGCCGGGGCGATGGGTCGATCGGCTGGGTCGAGCCTTCCTGACCCGCGAAAGCGGGCTGCAAGCCT